>OBZW01000254.1_pt1 | contig 44013 bp, 44 predicted proteins | sample 1477021 | NCBI WGS metagenome assembly OBZW01 (sample SAMEA2580262, study PRJEB22360) | human gut metagenome | biome: human gut; feature: human-associated habitat; material: faeces | place: Denmark | collected 2008/2010
GCAGGCAATGCCGCGGTGTGTGTAAATTATTGGATACTCCGGCTGCCACAAAATTGTGTGCTCCTGCTGTTTGCAGTAATCGTCCCACTGCCTGACCTTCTGCTCATCGCGCTTTGCCTGGCGGTTGACAATCCTTGCGTAGAGCACTTTTTCCGGCACCTGCAGAACAAGGGACAATACCTTGAACTCTATGTCATACTTACTTTTCATTCCGTCAAAAAAGCTCGGCTGCCTCATTTCCTTCGATAACGGTGCGGACGCCGCTATGCCTATGCCCGCCCTTAAATTTTCCGCTATCACATTCCAAAAGGTTTCATAACAGCATTCGCGCCAGATAGAACAAAATTCATCGTATGCCCTTCCCTGATAAAATCTGTCATAAACCTCTGTCATAAACGGCTGGATCACTCCATCGTAATCAACGTATGGAATCTTATATTTGTCAGACAGCCATCTGCCGCATGTTGTCTTTCCGCTCCCTGGCAGACCAGATATCAAAATTAATCGTCCGCTATCCTGCTTCATATCTTTTTCTCATCTCCGCTAAGTACTCTGCGTACTGCAATTGGGGCGCAACCTTCGATTCCGCAAGAAGCGTTTTTTTCATGTTCCTTAACAAGTTTTCCCTTCCGCTGGCGCATAATCCGGAGATCGCTGCACCCAGCCCACTGATTTCTGATGTTTTTAAAATTGTAATTTCTCTGTCCAGTGCTGCAGCTTTGAACTGCATAAATAACTGGTTATCCGTAATGCCGCCGCCTGTGAAGTATGGCATCTCCTTTTGGGAACCGTTACAGTACCGGCTTAAATCCGCATACATTCTCTCCGTCCCGATCGCCATATAGACATAACCGCTTAAAAGCAGCTCCGAAAGGGAAGTATTTTCCTTTACATCCAGCAAGTTGATGTGGCGCGCATGCTCTGCATATCTGCCATAATCTTTCGGACATGCTATCCTGCAGAGCCTGTCCACATCCGGCAGGTTAAAAAGCCTTTGATTGGCATCATCATAGAATGCCTGGTCAGCACTTTTTCCGGCTAACCCTGCCAGACATTTCAACACTCTCCCATAATAGTCCAGGGATCTGTTCACCACATATTCCTCCGGTTCAAATCCTGTGACCAGACAGCCGCCCTTTGGATTGAATGTAGCTGTGCCCCGCAGTTTTTTTTCGCCGTCTGCTTTTACCATTGCCAGTACAGAAGAAGAGCCCATTGAATCGTAAAACAAATCTGAACTTCCATATAGCTTTCTCACTGCGTACAGTCCGACATAATGGTCATGACCGCCCAGTCCATATACGATCCCGTCTTTACTCCCACAGTACCCGCCTAAGCTTCCCACAGGTTTTGGAAGCTTAATATGCAGCCTCTCTGCAGTCTCTAAATCCCATGTCTTTTTATGGATATCATAAAGATAGCTGCGCCCTGCCTGGGATGTATCCCATCTTGCAGTACCCGTTCTGCTATAAGTCAAATAACTGCTGATCGGAAGCCACATATCCGGTATCCCGGACAGCACGTTCTCCATCATCCATATCATCTTATACACGGCAAATGTCGATGATTTATGTACCCCTGTATTAGCAAACCCCGATTTCTTACAAAGGATCTCATCTTTCCATTTTGGAATGTCATCTGTCTGTTCATGCCAGACCAACGGCATACTTAAGACTTTTCCTGATTTCATAGGGATCACCGATTCTCCCACACTCGAAAATCCAACACTCTTTAATTCCGAGATTTTACCGGCTTCTTCAATCCAATGTTCAACACAGGCATCTATTTTCTCAATATCAAAATAAGAACGGCCATCCTTTAAAACCTGAGGGGTCTCCTGTTTCCATATTGAGAGGATGTCTCCATTTTCCCCTAAAAGAATGGCTTTACTATTCGTTGTTCCGACATCAATTCCCAAAAATCCATCCATATTTTTATCACCTCCTTTCATTTTTAAAGCGCTTTAAATTTAATTTGAATATACTATACTTAAATATATTTGTCAATTATTTTCAGGATTCGCATCAAGTTTCGTCAATTTTTAACAATTTTAGCTTATAATTTTCTGATATTATTACCAATATTCAATTTTTAAATCGGTTTAAATAGATAATTTATTTGTATTTTCAAGAATCCCCTACTTGTTAACATCCACTTGCAAAGGGCAGAAAAGAATGTTCGGGTTCTGACTCATGATTTTGTATTTTTTACACCCGTATATTCTTTTTTCTTATTTTATTGTTTCTTTTTATTTTCCAATGAAAAACATTTCCTGCCGCATTTCTTTCTACATAGCAAATAAAGTTTATAGAATTACGGAATAGCTTTTCCTGTTTCCTGTCAGCTACCATAGATATACCCATAAGAACGGAAATTAGAGAGCAGCTTCTGATTCTATCTGCGAGTTCTTTCACCCATCTTAAGTTTTCTCATAAACTAACTATATACTTGTCGAATGGAGTGTCTGCATGGAACCAATACTTGAATTAAAAAACATAAATTATGCTTATCACACATTAGAAGGAGAAACCAAAGCACTGACAGATATTTCCTTTTCCATCGCCTCCGGAGAGTTTGTCGCTATTGTCGGTCCGTCCGGATGCGGCAAATCTACGCTGCTCTCGATTATATCCGGCCTGCTGGAGCCGGAAAAGGGGCTGCTGAAAACTAATGGAAAATATTTAAGAGAAAGTACCATGAATATCGGATACATGCTCCAGCATGACCATCTTTTCGAGTGGCGGACCGTCTACAGCAATGTGCTGCTTGGTCTGGAAATCCAGCATATGCTTTCTGCAAAATCGAAAGCGAAGGCAAAAGAGCTTCTCGAATTGTACGGCCTCAAACAGTTCATCAATTCCAAACCCTCTGAATTGTCGGGAGGGATGCGTCAGCGCGCTGCTCTGATCCGCACCCTTGTCCTGGAGCCGGATATTCTTTTATTGGATGAACCATTTTCTGCCCTGGATTACCAGACCCGTCTTTCCGTAGGCGATGATATCGGACAGATTATAAGAAATGCACACAAGACCGCATTGCTGGTAACTCACGACCTCTCGGAAGCCGTAAGCCTTGCAGACCGCGTCATAATCCTGACGGAACGGCCTGCCACGATTGCCAAGATAGTCCCGATCACATTTACCCTTGAAAAGGATACTCCCCTTCTGCGAAGGAACGCTCCCGAGTTCAAAAATTATTTCAATATTATATGGGAGGAGTTGAATAAAAATGAATGAAATTTCTGTTGGACAGCAAAGTTATCTGGACAGCCGGAAACGCCACAAAAGGATTGTACGGGTCTCCCGGATTGCAATCCTTTTGAGTTTTCTGTTCCTGTGGGAATTCACTGCAAATGTGGGAATCATTGACTCCTTCATCTTCAGCAGCCCGTCTAAAATAGCCCTCTGCTTCTGGGGAATGGTTCTGGATAAGACGATCTTTCTCCATATCTGGACCACTTTGTATGAAACGATCGTCAGTTTCCTGCTTGTCACACTGATCAGCGTTATGCTGGCGGTTGCCCTTTGGTGCAGTAAAAAGCTGTCGGAAATACTGGACCCCTATCTGGTTGTCCTGAACAGCCTTCCGAAGTCCGCGCTGGCGCCGCTTCTAATCGTCTGGCTGGGCGCCACTAAGACTACAATCATTGTAGCCGGCATGTCCGTTGCAATCTTTGGCAGCATCCTGAATCTTTACACCAGCTTCACGACGGTGGACGAGGAAAAGATAAAATTAATCTATACACTGAGGGGAAATAAATGGCACGCCTTGACAAAAGTCGTTCTGCCCAGCTCCATACCGGCTATTATCAGCAACATGAAGGTCAATATCGGACTCTGCCTGGTCGGTGTCATCATCGGGGAATTCCTGGCGGCGCGCAATGGACTTGGATATCTGATTATATACTCTTCACAGGTATTCAAAATGGATTGGCTGCTTATGTCAATCGTCCTGCTCTGTATCATGGCAATGGGGCTTTACGCACTGATCAACCTGCTTGAAAAAGTTTATCAGAAAAGAATTTGACAGAGGGGTCTGACCCCTTTGCTCACATCTTCTCTCTATATGTTCGTTCTGAACATCAAAAAGCAGCTGCGGTTCATTCCCACAGCTGCCCTACATATCCTTCTTTGTCTGTCAAATGCAAGGTGCACGAAGCTGTCCACCTTACCAAAGGGTCTGTCCCCTTTTATTTTCTAAAAACTCCAAATACAAATAACAGCATCCCTATTAGAATTACCGCCGCGATCACCTTCTGAAACGGATGCGTACTATTAAAGTCCTTCAGATATATGTTAGGATTTTCAAGTGTGATCCCAGGTTCACTGCGGTTCTCTTTCAACTGGAAGTCCTCGATAACATGGTGCCACCCTGTGGAATCGGTATACACCTTCACATGGGGCGCTCCCAGATATTTGTGCAGCGGAATACGGTAAGGGGCACTCTTGATCCGCTGTGAGACCCCCGTATTCGAATTGAATACTTCAATAATCAGAAAATAATATGTAATATACTGCCTGTTCCTGCTGTTGGAATCTACATAATACTCCCGCACGATATTCACGATCTTACCCTTCTGCGGATGCCCCGCCTCCACGCACTGCGCATGCAGTCTCCGGTAGTAAACTGCCTTCTGCACCATACGCACTGCCTGAAACGGGAGCAGAAGTCCTGCTGCCAGAAAGATCAAAATAAAAGGCTGAAATCCTTCCCGCAGTATGTTTCCCAAAAGCCCTGCATACCATACGATTGTAAACAAAATCAAAAATACTACATTGCCTATTTCTTCATTCGCTGTCCGGATTTTTTTATGCATATGTCCTCCTCGATCTAATATCGCTTTCCTATAAGATATCATACCACAGACAAATAAAAAAATCTCTTTAATTAATAGAAGAAAACGTAAAATAAACAGTAATAAAACAAGAATCCATAAACAACGAGCTTCAGCCTTGACAGCAGATGGGGGCGCCAACCGGCTGTCATTTTCCGGTGCGCCCCTATCTGCCGCCAAAACTAAAGCTCATCTCATACAATCTGTTTCATATTCGCTAAATATTCCTAAATTTCAGCACCACTTATTTAATACGTGTCAGATGCTGGCAGTAGACATAGATATTCTGGATCTTCTTCGCCTCTACGCCGTCATCCGCCTGTATCACAGGCTGCGTCTCCGAGGGGGTAACGTAGAGCTTAAACACAATCGCATCCTGTCCTGCCCTCATATTTCTGATCTTTTTAAATTCAAAGTCCCGTTTTGTAATACCAAGGTAATCAAAAATAACTGTCTCAATGTCAACATTGGTAAAGCAGCGGAGAATCATATCCTCATCGTACATGTCTATGATTGCCTTCGTTTCTTCAAACGTAAGGTTGCTGCATTTAAATTCGCCTTCGTTCAATACCGACATCATATTGCTGTTGTCAAGTAACAGTAAAGGTTTTGCAAGTTTTCCGCCCATATCAGTCCCTCCCTTTCTCACGTGGAATCTGAATAGTTACACACAGCATCTCTTCTATAATTTAATGATAAGCGTATGGGAAGAAAATTACAACCAAAGTTATTAACTTAACGGGATTGTTAATTTATTCGCCGTTACTAGTCATGGCCCAGGGGCCGCGCATCGTAACTATTCGCCTTCGCATATTTCTGCTATTTTCTGCCCTGTCGGCGTACAGGCAAGTCCTCCGTATGTACCCTTTAGACATGGAGGCAGCTGCTCCCCTACTTCTTTCATTGCGATGATCGTTTCATCCAGCGGAATCTGCACAGAAAATCCACAGAGAACCATATTGGCCGATGACAACGCATTTGATACCGCCATAGCATTGCGGGCATTGCACGGCTCGTAGCCTACGGATACCGGGTCACAGATCAGGCCCAGTACGTTCTGCAGGGTGACTGCGGATGCAGTAAATGCCTGCTGCGCGGATCCTCCCAGCATCTCTGCCACACCCGCTGCTGCCATAGCTCCTGCGGAACCGCATTCAGCCTGGCAGCCCGCCACTTCACCGCCGAATGTAGCCTGATGTGCGACAAAGATTCCGACACAGCCTGCCGCAAACATTGCCTTCGCGATCTCCTCATCACTCTTTCCCATACGGTCTCCAAGATGGACAACCGCCGCGGGAAGGATGCCGACAGACCCCACTGTAGGAGATGCCACCACGACATCCGGCCTCTTCTGCTCCACCTTCTCCAGGATACCGATGGCAACGCAGACCAGCTCGTTTAAAATACCGAGTTCCGCAACCGGAACCGTTTTATTCTGCATACTCTCGTACATGTCCGTGGCTTTAACCGGGTACAGCTCCCCTATCTTTTCGTTCGTTTTATTGTGGATCGCGACATGGGCCGACCTGCGCATTACCCCTACAATGTTCTGCATCATCTCCATAACCTTTTCCCGTGTGTAGCCGCTGCGCGCCATCTCATAACGTATGCCCAGCTCACCGGCGCTCATATTTTCTTCTTTGCCAAATTCCAATGCCTGCGCCGCCGTTCTGAAAGGAATATCCTCATAAGCAAAACTGGACAGGACCGGAAGTACATGATCCGTATAACGTACATCGGCTACACCAGGCATATCCAGCATCTTCTGAAGCTGTGTCTCCTTTAGAGCCTCCCGTGTCTCAAAGTAAAGCATACGTTTCCTATCCGAAGCGCTCTCCTTTACCCGGAATTCCTGCTCTGTAATCGCTTTCAGGCCCTCTTCGACCGTCCCCCGATGCGCCGTATCATCCAGATAGAGAAATGCGGCGTTGAAATCTCCTTTGATCTGGATCGGAAACCCGTCGATTTCTATGATCTCAATGGCCCCGCCGCCTACCGAGGTCGTGCCTAGTGTCAGACATCTGCCGTTCATTCCTTCCATTTCCATCAATGCATAATTCGCATGTTTATTTTCCTTCGGTTCTTTCACAAATTGGATGTCTACACCTTTTTCTTTTGCAATTTCCAGCGCATCCGTCATATCATCGCTGTCGATGCGGCCGCCGATCAGTCCTGCTGTAAATCCCCTGTCTGACCACTGAAGCTTATAATACGAAGCGTAAGAGCTGCCCGGATCAAAAGAAATTCGCGCCCTCTTCACCTCATCGCCCAGCAGCATACGGGCAACAGCCCCGATTCTATAGGGACCTGCCGTATGGGAGCTGGATGTGCCGATCATGACCGGGCCAAACACCTCATTAAATATACTGCCGTAATATTCCTCCATTTTATCCTCCTTCTCAGTTATGAATCAATAAAATATTTGTAAAACCCAAAAACTTACTTTGTTCTCTGCGGGTAATCTTTTTCCAGTGTCTTTTTCACCGATACCATCAGAAGAAACATTACAAAGATCAGCGGAAGCCCCGTCACAACAGACATGATCTTCACTGATTCAATTCCTCCGATCAGCATCAGTGCTATAGAAAGCATACAGAATAACAGTGCCCAGAAGAGCCGGTTCCATCTCGCAGGCTCCCCTGTCGGCGGCAGTTCCTTTGTAGTTGCGCCTGCCAGCACATACGCACAGGAATCAATGGTCGTGGCCAGGTACACAAAACAGACGATACATAAAAACAGCATCATGATCTTTGCCATTGGAAGCGTTTTCAAAATTGCTATAATCGCCTGGCTCTGTCCCTCATTGTTTAAAATACTGACCAGATCCACCCTGCCGCTCTTCTGCAGGTACAGAGAATAGCCTCCGAAGATCATAAAACTGAAGCAGCATCCCAGAGAGCCCCATATCAACTGCCCCCACATGACATTTTTAATCGTTCTTCCGCGCGATATCTTTCCTACAAACATTCCCATCATGGGCATGAAAGCGATCCACCAGCCCCAGTAAAATACGGTCCAGTTTTTCGTAAATTCCCCGCTTCCAAAGGGCTGGGTGTAAGTACTCATCCTGAAAAATTCCTGAAGATACAATCCGGTACTATTCAATTCCATTTTCAAAATCCCCACCGTAGGCCCCACAAATAAGATAATCAGAAGAAAGATAAATGCCATCACGATATTGATATTGCTCAGTTTCTGAATTCCTTTATCCAGCCCAAGAAAAACGCTCGTGCCGAAAATGAAGATCCAAATCGTCAATACCGTCAGCTTCACAGTCAGATCATAGGCCTGCGGGATTCCGAATACCTCCCGGATTACATCCGCCAGAACTGGTGTACCGATGCCCAGTGAGGTGGCAATGGACCCTACCACCCCGAATACCACAAGGATATCAATCACATGTCCCAGCCATCCATTTGTCTGCTTTTTCAGAACAACGCTGCATGCAGAGCTTAAACGGATGCTTGGTTCTTTTCTTACATATATCATGTAGGCAACTGCTATAATCGCAGGGTTATAAAATGCCCACGCACTCAGCCCCCAGTGGAACTGTCCGTACATGTGTGCATACTCATAGGCCTGTTCGCTTAAAGGCTCGATCAGAAACGGCGGACTGCTCACATAATAGATTGGCTCCAGGAACCCCAGTATCACGATGCTTGTTCCCACACCGGCCGTAAACAGCATGGCAATCCAGGAGATCTGCGAATACTGAGGCTTTTCCTCCTTATCTCCCAGTTTAATACTGCCAAACCGGCTGGACGTCATCCAGATCAGAAAGGCGAAACTGCATATGCAAGCCGTAAGATAGAGCCAGCCAAAATTTTCGGTACAGCGGTCATACAAAAAATTGATAGCCTGTCCTGCTTTAACCGGCTGTAAAAGTAAAACCAGTATCAGCAAAACCAGTATCAGGCATGTAGGTGCAAAAATTTTCAGATTAATCTTTCGAAATAGCTTTCTCATAAAGGACTCCTTTAGCAGCGCCGTTTCTCTCCATATTTCACAATCAGGCTGTCCGCGACACCAACGCCTTCGTCTTCGGGATAAACGAATAATGGGTTAATATCCAGCTCTTTCAAAGAGTCTTTGTTTGCAGCCGCAAAATTCCCGACGCTTACGATTGTATCACATAAAGCGTCAATATCATACTTCTCTCCTCCTCTGTATCCATTTAATAATTTGAAAGCCTTTAAGGACTGCAGCATACGCATTGCCTCTGCCTTATTGACCGGCGCCGGGTACACCACGACATCCTTGAAAAGTTCGACAAAGATTCCACCCATTCCAGCCATAATCATTGGTCCGAACTGCGGATCATTGTTCACGCCAATAATCATCTCCAGTCCGGGTTTCAGCATAGGGACCATCAAAATCCCGTTTATTCCGGCTTCCGGACAATGTTTCTTTACATTCTCCATAATCAGGTCAAAGGCATCCCCGGCTTCTTTTGCGCCCTTCAGATTCAGAAGCACTCCGCCCACATCGCTCTTATGCAGAATCTCCGCGGATTCAATCTTCATGGCAAATGCCCCCGGCATTTTTTCTGCCGCTATTTCCGCCTCCCCACGGGAGGTTACAATCAACTCCTCTGCCGCAGCGACCCCGAATTCTTTCAGGCACATCTTACTTTCATGTTCCGACAGAGCGTAGGTCTGATCGCTTTTTCTCTGAGGCAGTGCGATCTCATGGCTGACGCTGCTGTAATCAAAATTGATGTAATCCGCCAGCTTTTTCAGCATTTTAAATGCGTACACAGGCGGAGGCAGCACAGGCACTCCGATCCGAAATAACTTTTCCTGATATTCCGGATTTCTCGTATTCTCTGCAAATGGGATTATTGCAATCGGCTTACATCGATCTCCCTTTTTCATGGCCACCTTTTTGATGCCTTCATACATATAATAAATGGCGGGGTCTGCAATCTCATATAAAAGAGTATACCCGATCAGAACCATTCCTACATTTGGATCATCCATCACGGTCTCCAGCACCTTTGCATACAGATCTGCATCATAGGACAGGGTGGCCGTCATATCCAAAGGATTGTTCGGAGTTGCATATCCGGGCAGCTGCTCTTTTAAGGCCGCCAGCGTCTCCGATGTAAAGTCCGGATAGGAAATTCCGTTTAAATACCCCACGTCCGCGCAGATCGCAGTTTCCCCTCCTGAAAGATTCATGGAGGCAAACTCCGCTTTATCGGGCAATCTTGGGATCGTTGAAAGTAAAAGCGACAACGCTGTTAACTCTTCCAAATCATCCGCTCGGATCGCGCCGAACTTTTTCAACAAGGCGTCGAAGGAAGCATCCGATCCTGACAGACTGCCGGTGTGGGAGGCCGCGATCGCCTGCCCCTTATTGCTTCTGCCGGCTTTCAGGACAATGACCGGTTTTTTCTTTGCCGCCGCTTTGTTCAGCACCTCCACAAACTTAGACGGATTTTTCACTCCTTCTATATAAAGGCTGACGACTTTCGTGTATTCATCCTCAACCAGAAACTCCATATAATCTTCCATTTGGATTCCTTTTGCATTCCCTGCGGAAATATTATAGGAAAACTTCATGGACGGGCACTCCATCATCGAGAGACACAGTTGGCCGCTCTGGGAGATCACGCCGATATTCCCCTTCCGGTCGCGCTCTGCTGATATAAATGCAAACGCATATACATGGTCTGTATAATTGACATACCCTGCACAGTTCGGACCCATGATGGCAATTCCTAATTCCTCGGCTCTTTCCAGCAGCTCTTTTTCTTGCCTTATCCCCTCTTCCGTACCCGTTTCTCCATAGCCGCTGGCAAAGACTACCGCACCGCCGCAGCCTTTTCCTGCACCTTCTTCCAGAAGCGGAAGTATCGTCTTCTGGGACGTACAGATAATCATCAGGTCAATCACATCCGGGATGTCCGTCACGGACGGATAACATTTTCTCTCAAATACGGTGTCTCTTCTCGGATTCACGAAATAAATCCTGCTCATATCCTTAGTATATGTAATAATATTTCTGCAGACATCGCCTCCAAATCCATTTTTTTCACTTGCGCCAACCACCGCCACTGACTTTGGTTTCAGTAATTTGGTCAAGTCCATCTGACCGCCTCCTTTTTATGTTCTTGTATCACTATGCCTTTTGTACTGTTTCCACACCTCTGCGGTAGCATGCTGCATTCTTTTCGTTAAATCTTCCTTTTCCCTTTTTCTCAAAAAACTGCAAAATCGACTCTTCCAGATATTCCACCGTAAAGAGATCTGTTGCCGCAGCCAAAGCTCCAAGCATCACAAGGTTTGCCGCTTTTAAGTTCTGTACTTCGGCAGCAATATCTGTGGCAGGAACCTTTATCACGGTAATATCCTCCCTGTATGTCCGGTCTTTCGGCACAATGGAAGAATTGACCATCAGAAGGCCTCCGCTCACCAGACTATCTTCAAACTTATCCACCGCTGGTGTATTGAGGGTCAATAAAATATCCGGGTGCTTTGAAACCGGGCAGGCAATCATTTTATCGCTGATCTTCACGGTACAGTTTGCCGTCCCCCCGCGCATCTCTGATCCATAAGAGGGGTAGAACAGCACGTTTTTGTCCAGCTTCATCCCGGCATCTATTAAAATCATTCCCGCCGTTAGTACACCCTGTCCGCCAAATCCGGCACAAATTATCTCTTTCTTCATGATGCATGCCCTCCCTGATCTTTAAATTCTCCTAGCGGGAAGTATTTTATCATTTCCTCATTAATTCTCTGTGCACACTTTACCGGCGTCATATTCAGGTTGGTCGGGCATGGTGAAAGCAGCTCGACCAAACAAAACCCTTCCCCGTCCATGTGCTTTTCAAACGCCTTTTTGATATACTTTCTGCTGACAGTTATCCCCTTTGCATCAGCCATGCTTCCTCTTGCCAGGTATGCAATGTCCAGACCGGAAAAAGCATCCTCAATTTTAAATGGTTTTCCCCACTGGTCCGGATTCTTTCCGTGCGGTGTGGAGGTTGTAACCTGTCCCGGCAGGGAGGTCGGTGCGCACTGCCCGCCTGTCATGCCGAACAGGCTGTTATTGATCACAATGGTGATGATATTGTCGTTTCGGATTCCCGCGTGCATCATCTCCGCCATGCCAATCGCGTAGGCCGCCCCGTCCCCAAGATAAGCCAGAACCGGATTCTCTTTCCGTACTTTTTTAATTCCAATGGCAGTCGGAATCGGCCTTCCGTGTGCCGCCATAATGGTATCAAATCTCCAGGAATTAATATTCAAAGAGCCGCATGCCACATCCACCACCGTAATAAGTTTTTCACTTAGTTCCATTTCTTGTGCTACTTCTGCAATCAGCCTTACTGCCAGACCATGGCCGCAGCCCGGACAGAAGGCGCTGTGTGCAAATGTCACTGTTTCAGGAGCTATCATCCGCATCTTACATATCCTCCTTCTTCAGCCATTCTTCTATCTTTTCTATGATTTTCTCTGATTCCGGTATTTCAAATATAGATCCATAGTGTTCAACCGGTACTTTGCCGTTTACTGCAAGCCTGATGTCATCTGTCATCTGCCCTAATATGTTGATCTCCACCGATAGGAACAGCTTTGCGTTTCCCGCCTTCTCAAATGCCTTTACCGGGAACGGCCACAAAGTAATTGGCCGGATCAGTCCTACTTTTAACCCTTTGCTACGCGCCATTTCCACCGTCTCCAGACATACCCTGGAGCTGATTCCGTAAGCGACCAGGACGATCTCTGCGTCCTCCACCTGGATGTTCTCATATCGCTGCTCAGTCTCTTCGATCTCTGTGTATTTATTCAGCAGGTAAGATTCATAATCAGGGTGTGTATAATAGACATTCTGTATTTTACGGTGCTCATCCCCCTTTTTGCATCCCTTTACCGTCCAATCAAATTTGTCGATATCATGTTCCTTGAACTCCGGTATCTCTACCGCCTCAATCATCTGTCCGATTGCCGCGTCGGAGGCAATCAGTACCGGGTGCCGGTATTTTTCAGCCAGGTCAAAGGATACTTCCATCAGGTCTGCATTCTCCTGCACGGAAGCCGGCGCCAGCACAATTGTCCGGTAATCGCCGTGTCCTCCGCCCCTAGTCATCTGCCAGTAATCCCCCTGTCCCTGGGAAATATCACCAAGGCCGGTTCCAATTCTCATGACATTGACAATGACTGCGGGCAGGTCAGCTGCTACCAGATAGGATATCCCCTCCTGCTTTAATGAAAATCCGGGGCCGGATGAAGTCGTCAAAGCCCGTGCTCCGGCGGCAGCCGCTCCCAGCACCATATTGATGCCGGAGAGCTCTGATTCAGCCTGTACAAATTCACCTCCCACTTCTTCCATCCTCCAGGAAAGATACTCCAGTATCTCTGTCTGGGGAGTAATCGGATATCCGCTGTAAAAACGGCATCCGGCCGCCAGGGCCGCCTCGGCAAGAGCCTCATTTCCTTTTAATAATATCTTAGACATAGTTTCCCTCCACTATCGTATTTCAAACACATAATCCGGACATACCTTGTAACATATGCCGCATACTATACATTTACTTTCGTCCACCTGCTTACCGCGGAATGGGAATCCAGACTAAAACAGGTGGAGCGCGGCGAGATCAGTGCGGAGGCTTTCATGGAAGGGATCGCCGATATGAGCCGGGCGCTTATCAAAGAACATACCGCACCGGAGGAACGGTTTGCCGGCCTGTTCCCCGACGCAAAAGGAACCCGGCGCGAGGCTGTCGGCACATGTCCCCGCTGCGGCGGCACTGTGTATGAGGGCAAAAAGGGATTTTTCTGTGAAAATCGGGACTGCTCCTTTGCCCTCTGGAAAGATAACAAATTCTTTACAGGTAAGAAGAAAGCCCTGACAAAAACCGTTGCGGCGGTCCTTCTGAAAGAGGGCCGCGTTTCTATGTCCGGGCTTTACAGCGAAAAAACGGGCCGGACCTATGACGCGGTTGTGGTGCTGGATGATACGGGCGGCAAGTATGTGAATTTCAAGCTGGAATTTCCGGCGAGGAAAGGCGGGCGCAAATGAGCGCCCCACCGGAAAGGGAACTGACACGATCCGAGCGAGCGGCGGTCCGCAGGCTGGTAACGAACCTGTGCGCCAACTATGACTGCCAGGATAAGCTCTGCCTTCCCCTGGACTGTCCCTGCTACATGCTGAATAAATGGTGGACCAGCGCGTTCTGCCGTTATTTCCGGGCGGCGGTGCTGCCTACGGAGCCAAAGCTGGAATCTGCCCTGACCGGTGAAGATACTTCTCTCAGGCAGAAGATATGCCCGGTCTGCGGAAAGGCTTACCTTCCGGTCACAAGCCAGGCGTATTGCTCCGATTATTGCCGGGCCTCTGCCAGACGGAAATCCGAGCGGGAACGGAAACGGCGCAGGCGGCAAAACAGGGGGTGATGTGTCCGCAACTTAGCTCAATCAGGCCAGTGTTTTCAAGGGTTTTAAGGCCCTGTTTACGGGGCACCTATATTAGAATACTCCCGGCCTCTAAAATGGGGCTAAGTTGCGGACAAAGGGCGCATTTTGGGCGCTCTATTTTTATGACAGTTTGGAGGGATGCCTATAGAAAAAATACCGATTGTGCCGGAGATCATGCGGATCGATACCAGGACGCAGGCCATTGACATGCAGCAGATCGACAACCGGCGCTTCCTGTTCAATCCAAAGACCGGCGTGCTGGTCCTGGGCCGCCAGTATCAGGAAACAAGTCTTGTAAATGCCAGCCATGCCGTGGAGCTGGCAGATGCGGGAATCACAAAAGATTTTGACGATTTTGTGCGGGGCTGGATCGGGACCGGCAGGAACTATCCCAAAGGGGTGATCCACTTTGCCCCATGTGTAGATTCCGGAAACATTTCTCTTTTTGACCGGGCTTTTGACACGCTGGAAATGTTCAGGGAAAACGGTGCTCTGGCCGGAACGGTGGTACGGGGCTTCGGGAGCCGGTGGGAACAGCCCTTATCTGCGATCCTTACGGATTTACAGAAAGAGGAACAAAAGCCCTCCCTCCGGCAGCAGCTAAGGAAAACGCCGGAGGGCAAAGCTGTCCGGCACAGGAAAGAAAACCAACAACAACGATAGGAGGCGATTTTTTGAGTATCAACCATATTGAAACAGAGGACCTTCGCCGTATGGAGGGAAAAGGCGGCCTGATTTTGCAGGGCTGCGGCGGCGAGCTGCAGGAATGGCTTGACGGGATCAATGAAATGTTCACCGAGGCCGGTATTCTGAAAAACGGCGCGAAGTTCCAGGATATTTTTGCTTTTGAGTATAATGATTCTCCCTGTCTGCTCTATCCCTTTGAGGGTGTGGACCTGGAGATTGGGAAACTTGCCATGTGGCGTTTGCAGACCCATGAGACTTTCGGTGGCACATGGCTCTCTGATTTTGTCCCCAACCGTCTGGGCGGGTTTATCGGGGAACCGGCGCCGGAGCCGGAAAAGCCGGACTGCGCGCTGATCGGGCAGGACGGCAATATTTTTAACCTGGTGGGGATCGCTGAGCGCACTTTGCGGGAGCATGGGCTTACAGACCAGGCAAAGGAAATGAAGGACCGGGTATTTGCTTCCGGCAGCTATGGCGAGGCGCTTTGTATCATCGGCGAGTATGTGAATATCACAGATACGGAGCCGGAACAAAGGCCCTCCCTCCGGCAGCAGCTTAAAGAAACGAAAACAGCGGAACCGTCTGCCCGGCTAAAACCGGAAAAGCAGCAGGAACGATAACAGGAGGTGCCGATGGAAAAAGAAAAGACTTACGGTGTATGGGCGGTGCGCAGCGCCGCTTCAATCTTTGGGCGGGCGGAAAGCTGGTGCAAGGAGGCCGGCAGGCCCCTTGAATTTGCCTCCCAGGAGACAGCCGAGGCTTACGCGAAGGAGTGTAACAGCCGCACGACTGCCAACGTCCACTATTTTGTAAAGGAAAAGGAACCGGAACCGGGTGCTGTCCGAAAGGACGGAACACAGCCGGACAGAGCTGCCCGCGCCCATGAGGAACAGACGCCCCGAAACGCGGCGGTGGAAAAACTGAATGAGATTCCCGGCAGGCAGCTTTCCAAAGAGCCGGACCCTTTGGTGGAAATCCGTTCCGCGGTACACAGCAATTATGCCGGCATGGTCGCCATGCTTGCGGCAGACAACCGGGTCTATCTGGGCCGCGAGGAACGATATCACTATCAGGACGGGCTTACCTCCTATTACGATAACGGCGACGGCTCCCTATGCTTTGTCACAGACCGGGCGGATATGTATTATTTCCTCTACGGTGAGGGCTGGGCCCATTCTCAGGCGGAAATGCTGGAGCGTGGGCTTACATCGGATCAGTATGCGGAGTTTGCCCGGCTGCAAAACGGCGTTCTCCGGCAGTTTGAAGCACAGCGGGAAATCCTGTTCGCCGGGCAGCCCTTCCAGCCGCCTGAAAGCTATCTGCGGAACGCGGAGCTTTACGAGGAAGGACAGACCGGCAATTATAATATGCTGGACGGCAGGCTGAACAACGAGCCCCCGGTGAAGCCGGACCTGACGGACGGCCAGACCCACGAGGAAATCCGAGAGCTTGCCCCGGAGACCTTGCCGGAAGAAAAGCCCTCTGTCCTGGACCGCCTGAAATCCGAGCGCCCGGAGCATGAGGCAAGGCAGATCACACCGCCTGTCCCGGAAAGGGGGCTTTGAGTATGGGGACCAAATTTGAAGGCGTAGACATACTGGACTTTCTGGGGCAGGTCGTAGAACTGCATACACAGCATTATAAAGAAGATTTTGACGTGGATAAAGAACTGATCCAAAAGGTGGCCTTATCAGGAGAACCGGAGGAGCGGCGCCTTCTCTGGATGTCACGGCCCTGCGGCACCTATTGTTTGAGCGAGCGGGAGGTGTATCTACAGGAAAGCAATGAAAATAAAGTGTGGATGTTCTACCATGAGCAGACGAATGACCCGATTTTAGCTTATGCCCTTACATTGGATGGTTTGCAGGATGGAAAAGTGACCGGCACCATCTACCCTCTGGATTACCCTTCCCATGTGGAGCGGGTGAAATCACTGTCCTGTCCCATTGACCGGGTAACGGTGACATTCGAGGACGGCGTACAGTTTACCTTGCCCTATCAGTCCCGGAGACGGCAGATCAATGAGCTTATGCCGGAGCACGGCACGCCAAAATCCATGCAGTACGCGCCGGAAAGCGAGCGGGAGCTGGCGGTGATCCTGCGCCGGGAACGGCTGAAACGGGATTACCATGCAAAGCCGGGCAATGTTCAGGAATACATGGAAAAATTAAAAAAGGCGTCCATGCGCGGCAGGCTCAAAGAGGCCCAGGCCGCCGTCGCTGCTCCCGGTAGAGGCGCACCCCATAAAGGCGGGCTGGACCGATGAAGGGCGGACGGGATAAGCGGTCTGTCCGTGTGGAGTTTGTTCTGACCGAGGCGGAGGCTGCTTTGATAAAAGAGCGCATGGCAGAGCTGGGGATCACCAACCTTTCCGCTTATCTCCGCAAAATGGCGGTGGACGGTTACATCATTCACCTGGATATGGGCGACATTCAGGAAATGATACGCCTCCTTCGTATCTGCTCCAACAACTTAAACCAGTACACCCGGCGTGCCAATGAAACCGGCAGCGTTTATGCTGCGGATGTGGAAGATCTGCGTACCCGGCTGGATGACCTGTGGAATGGCATGGATAAGCTGCTCCGGGGATTTGCAAACATTTCGTAAACGGTGAAAATAGCCGTTGCTTTCCGGGAACCGGCACGGTAGAATTTTGGCAGAGGGATATGATATTTTCCCGTGGAAGGAGGCTTGACCTATGCGTCTGATATTCAAACTGTTGGCGTTTCCCTTTGTCCTGGTTACGGGGTTTCTTTATCTGGTGTGCAAGTTCCTGGTGATCGCATCCGGCGCGGTGCTGGGGATTTTATCAGGCATTGTATTTCTGGCGTCGCTGGTGCTGTTCTTTACTGCCGGAGTGTGGGCCGGGCTTGCATGGCTGGTACTCGCGTTTCTGATAAGCCCCTACGGTCTGCCAATGGCGGCGGCCTGGCTGGTCGGGATGATCGGCGGCGCAAACCACGCACTCAAAGATTTTGTATTTGGATAAACTTACGGGCGGGGCATTTTCAGTGTCCCGCCCTCTTTTTCACTATTCGAGGCTGTCTTACAAGGCAGCTTTTTCTATTTTGAAGGGATCAAATGAAAGACACAACACAGCTATATATCTATCCGGCTTCCTATGCGCATGAGCATGGAGAGCTGGAACAATACCGCGCTTCCTATAAGGCAAATATCACCTGTAAGGAGGCAATCGAACAGGCCATTGCCGATCACTACCGGGATAATCGCCTCGGCACGGAGGCAGTACATCAGGTTTTGGAACAGTTCGGCTATGACCGGATGTTTTATGTTCTTGCCAACACGGTCCGGCAAAAAGATTGGGACGGGCGTATTTCCCGTGATAATAAAGCCTGGGCGAAAACCATTCCGGTCTATGAGAACCCGGACGGCTTCGGCCAGGACCGGAATGTTTACTTTGTGATGGACCGCAGCCACCCCGGACTTGTCGATCTCTTTCTTACGCAGGCCCGGCTCGATTATACAAAGCAACATGGGAAAAAAGTCTCGATCCGCGAAAGTATGAAACAGAATACAGAGCGGGCGGCAGCCGTACATACACCAACAAAACGGAAAGAGCCGGAACGGTAAAGAATTTTCAAATTCGCACAAAATAGATACTTTCCCTATTGCTTCGTGCAGTTCAAAAAACGATTATTTCTAAATCCGCTCAAAACCATTGTATTTTCTATTGCTTTGCATTATAATAAAAACAAAAAGGAGGCTGTGCAATGGAACGATACAAAGAGCTTGCCGCTTTGCGCTGTTTTACACATGATGATATGGTGCAGCTCGCCGGATCAGAAAGCTCCGCTGTATGGCAGATAAAGCGTTATCTGCAAAAAGGATATATCGAGCGTGTGCGCCGCAATCTGTATGCGGTCATCAGCATGGAAACCGGACAGGCGATCCCGAACCGCTACCAGATAGCTTCCCGCGTGACAGACGATGCCTGTGTGTCCCACCACAGCGCCTTTGAATACTACGGATATGCGAACCAGGTTTTTTATGATGTGTACTTCACCACCCAAAAGCGCGTCCGCCCGTTCTCTTATGACGGCGTAAATTACTGTCCGATGGCCTGCCGGGGAAATGCGGACATCATAAAAACGGACACCGGCATCCGCGTGACTTCTTTAGAGCGGACCGTGATAGACAGTATAGCGGATTTTGAAAAGATCGGAGGCCTGGAAGAATTGCTGCGCTGCCTTCTCCTGATTCCTTCGCTTGATTACAACAAACTGCTTGACGCGCTGGAACTGTATGGCCGGGCGCAGCTATATCAAAAGGCCGGATATATTCTTGAAGCATGGAAAGAGGAACTGTCTTTACCGGAACCGTTTTTTGCGGAATGTGAAAAACGGTCTTCTGCCAGTAAAACCTATCTCTTTGAAAAGCAGGGCGATTTTGTTCTTCATAACAGATGGAAACTGTTTGCTCCAAAAGATTTGAAAACGATCATAAATAAGGGGGTAACTGATTATGATGCGCTTTGACCGTATTACGCTTGGCAGACAGGCCAAAGAACTCGGCTTTGTCCGTGACACCTTTGAGAAGGTCTGCCGCCTCGCGGACGTTCTTTCTTTTATGGAAAGCGATGGGCTGCTTGCGGACAGCCTTGCCCTGAAAGGCGGCACGGCAATCAATTTGACGATTTTTGATCTGCCCCGCCTGTCGGTTGATATAGACCTGGATTTCTCAAAGGATGTATCAAGGGAACCCATGCTGGCGGAGCGGGAGCAGATCAATGAACACATACAAAAATACATGGCGGCTTCCGGCTATACGCTGAGTTTGAAATCAAAGCAATACCACGCGCTGGATTCCTTCGTGTACGAGTATGTGAATGCCGGAGGAATGAAAGACAACCTGAAAATAGAGATCAACTATATGCTCCGCTGTCATACGCTGCCTGTTTCCCGCAGACCGGTTTATTTGCCGTGGAACGATCAGGAGCTTACAGTATTAAGCGTTGATCCTCTGGAAATCTTCTCCGCAAAGACGGTTGCCCTCTTAAACCGGGCGGCCCCGCGGGATTTATATGATATGTTCAATATGCAGAAGTATGGATTGTTTGACGAGACGCAGGAACCGCTTTTCAGAAAGTGTATTATGTTCTACGCGGCGATTGCTTCGGAAACCGTGCCGGAACACTTTGACCTTGATGGTATTGGCAACATATCCGCACGGAAAATCAGGACGGACCTTACACCGGTGCTGCGCCGTGGAGAACGCTTTGACCTGGCCCCCGCGCAGAAACAGGTAAAGGATTATTTAGCCGCGATTCTAAAACCGGAAGATACGGAGCTGTCCTTCTGGCAGGCTTTTGCAGAGGGAAACTATCAGCCGGGCCTTTTGTTTGACGATGCTGATATTCTCCCGCGTATTGAACATCACCCGATGGCGCTATGGAAATGCGGCGGGCGGGTGCCAAAGCAAAAAGATACACCGGCGTTATAACGAATACATACTAAGGGCTGTCCTTCCGGGCAGCTCTTTCATTTTGACAAGGGGGTGATCCTGATAGCGACCACAAGACTAATGCCGCTGCATGTGGGAAAAGGCCGGGATGTGTCTACGGCCATTGTGGACATCATTGACTATGTGGAGAATCCGCAGAAAACGGATTTTGGAAAATTTATTTATGGCTATGCGTGTGATACCCGGATTGCGGATGCGGAGTTCCTTCTTTCCAAGCGGCAGTATTTGAACCTGACCGGGCGGGACCGGGGCGCGGATGATGTGATCGCCTACCACCTCCGGCAAGCCTTCAAGCCCGGCGAAGTCACGCCGGAAGAAGCGAACCAGATCGGGCGGGAGCTCGCACTGAAACTGACAAAGGGCAATCATGCCTTTGTGGTGTGTACCCATGTGGATAAGCACCATGTTCATAATCACATTATCATCAATTCCACCGCCCTTGACTGCACCCGGAAATTCCGCAACTTCTGGGGCTCTACCTGGGCGATCCGGCGCATGAATGACAAGCTGTGTTTGGAGCACGGCCTGTCTATCGTAGAAAATCCTAAACCCAGCAGGGATCACTATGGCACATGGCTGGGAAATACGAAACAGCCCTCCTTCCAGGAGCAGCTACGCCGGGAAATCGACGCGGCTCTGAAAGAAAGGCCGAAAGACTTTGAGGACTTCCTGAAGAAGCTGGAGGCTGCCGGAATCGAAGTCAACCGGGAACGCAAGAACCTCCGGCTCCGGGTGCCGGGACAGAAAAACTATACCCGGTGCAATACGCTGAAAGGCGACTATACCGAGCAGGCCATACGGGAACGGATCGAGGGCACCCGCACGGTAAAGCCCCGCCGTACTTTTTCGCAAAAGGCAGCTCCAAAGGTTGGGCTGCTGGTGGATATTGAGGCGGCGGTCAGGGCCAGAAAGGGGCCGGGCTATGAACGCTGGGCGAAGGTGTTTAACTTAAAGCAACTCTCCCAGGCGGTGATCTACCTGAAAGAGCACGGGGATATGAGCTATGAAGATTTGCAGGAAAAAGCTGCGGCGGCTACCGCCAGCTTTAATGCACTGTCAGCGCAGATCAAAGAACTGGAATCGCAGATGACCGCTAACGGAGAATTGCAGAAGCAGATCGTGAACTATGCAAAGACGCGGGCGGTTTATGTGGATTACCGCAAGGCTGGTTATAGTAAAAAGTTCCGGGCGGAGCATGAGGCGGATATTCTATTGCACCAGGCGGCGAAGAAATATTTTGACAGCATAGGAATTACGAAACTGCCCTCCGTCAAATTGCTCCGGGAGGAATACGCCAGTCTGCTGGAAAAGAAACGGAAAGCCTATGCCGCCTATAAGCAGGCCCGGTCTGATATGAAGGAGCTCCATAATATCAAGGCCAATGTGGACTATCTGCTGGACATTCCTGCTTCTCAGGAGCAGCAGAAAGACAAGCAAAAATCCCGGCAATAGTTTTATGTTGCTTTGGGTTTTCAGCGTTCCGAAGGAACGCGCAGCCGTCACCGCAGGTGGCGATCTCAGGGGTTTGGGGATATGTCACCAACAAGCATTTTAGAGGGTTTCACGGTAACGGGAAATCCTCTAAAATACGCAATCTTACGGAAGATTGCATTGCTTGCCGGTAGTATCGTGAATTTCTGATAACCAGCTTCACCCCAAATTCGGGACAAGTCTTATTATACCGAAACTTAGATAAAGCTCATATATGAAACTTTCGGTATAATCTAAGATTCGGTATAACAAATGGTATCATGAATTCCTGATAACGAATTTATGCAAAGTTCATTTCTGGACTTCTTTTTTAAAAAAAATGAACTTGACATTTCGAATGCTGTTTGCTATTATATCAGTGATATGTATCGTTGATATATATCACTGATATAATATTCGGATATGCTATATAGTTGTTATAAGGAGTGTGATTTTATGACGGAGTGTTCTGCAACCCAAAATAAAATATTGGAAATTGGAAAAAAAGAATTTCTTGCTAAAGGCTTTAGGGGAGCCTCCCTTCGTGGCGTTGTTAAAGAAGCTGGTTTTACTCAGGGGGCTTTCTATGGATATTACCCGGATAAGGCTTCTCTTTTTAACGCATTAGTGTCTGAGGCCGCAGATAGTCTTATGGAACAGTTCAAAGCCGCGCAACAGGCACATTTTGAGTTAATACCGGAGGATAAAGCGGCCAAAAGCAGGGAACTATCAACGGATTATTTGAACAATTTTATTAACTTTATCTATGATAATTTCGATGCTTTTAAGTTAGTGGTCTGTTGTTCAGAAGGAACAAAATACGCAACTTATATTCATGATCTGGTGGAAATTGAAGTTGCCCAGACAGAAATCTATTATGAGCAGCTTCGCCAGCTTGGCAAGTTGGAAGGAACTATCAGCCGTGAACTCCACCACATGATCACAAGCGCCTATTTCACCGCTGTTTTTGAAACGGTGGCTCATGATATGACGAGAGAGCACGCAATTCAATATGTAAATGAGCTTGCCACTTTCTTCAACTGCGGCTGGGATGGCCTGTTAAGGCTCAAATGAGCCTTAATTTTTCCCCATACGGTTAGCTTGCTCTAACTAATAAAATTCAGGAGGTTATTATCATGAACAAAAATTCACAGAAACTGCAAACACGAGATTTTATTTCTGTCGGTATCTTCTCGCTTATTTATGCGGCTGTCGCATTCATCATCGGTGGGATTGCGCAGATGACACCCATTACTTTCCCGTTTATGCCGATGATCGTAGCTTTATTTACAGGAACCGTATTTATGCTCTACATAGCAAAAATTCCCAAAAGAGGAGCTATCACAATTCTTGGAATTATTTCAGGTATTCTTTTATTTATTACCGGGATGTTCTGGATGATGTCAGCATTTTTTGTGGTGTTGGGTATTATCGCAGATTTCATCTGCGCATCCGGTGGATTTAAATCCTTTAAAAAGAATATGGCGGCCTATTGTTTATTTGCGCTGTCTCCTATGGGGGCCTATGTCCCAATGGCAATTATGCCGACACAGTTTGATGAGTTTATGAGCAAAAAAGGAGATGTATCTTCTTTTTCTGGTGTAATTGATTCCATTGGCGCAAACTGGTGGGCTATTCCGGCGATGCTGCTTGGGACGATTCTCTGTGCTTTCATTGGCGGCTTTATTGGCAAAAAACTGCTGAAAAAGCATTTTGAAAAGGCGGGGATTGTTTAAATGAAGATAGATCCCCGCACAAAATTACTAATTTTAGCTATAACAAGTATTTCCGTCTTTCTGAATGGGAGTATTACGATTGAGTGTATTTTTGCCGCATTACCTTTTCTGCTACTGCTTAGTACAAAGAAGATTTATACGGCTTTAAAATATGCGGCGTTGTTTCTTGCGTTACTGGCAATTCAGCTTTGGCTTGTTCCCTTATTGCCAGTGAGTGCCGGCGGCATTATTTATATGTTTGCGGTTTATATTCGCAAGCTGATTCCCTGCTTTATGTTAGGAAGTCTGCTTATTTCAACCACGCGTGTCAGCGAATTTTTAGCTGCGGTTGGAAAGCTCCGCTTGCCGAAAGGGTTCACGATTTCTCTTTCTATTACCCTGAGGTATTTTCCTACGATGGGGGAAGAATGGAATTCGATTAAGGATGCAATGGCTCTGCGGGGGATACCTGTAACAGCCGCAGGGATTCTCCGCCATCCTATGCGGACGATGGAGTATGTTTATGTCCCCATGCTGGTATCTGCTTCTAAAATATCAGATGAAATTACACAGGCCGCCATTACAAGAGGCATTGATCACGTACAAAGACGTACCTGCATGGAAACAGTTCGTTTTCATGTGATGGATATGCTGATTTTGGTTGTGTATATAACCGTGATTATTCTTGCGTTCCTGGCAAATGGAAAGGGGTGGTTCTGATGATTTCTTTAAAAAACGTTTCCTTTTCTTATGACGGGCAGGAGAATAATGGGCTGCATAATGTTTCCCTTGAGATTCCAAAAGGACAATGTGTTCTGCTGTGCGGGGAAAGCGGCTGTGGAAAGACCACAATTACACGCTTGATTAACGGGCTTATTCCACATTTTTTCAGCGGAGAACTGTCAGGTGAAATTTCTGTATGCGGGCTGGATGTAACGAAAACCGATATTGCGGATATTTCAGACTATGTAGGCTCTGTTTTTCAGAACCCACGCACACAGTTTTTTAATACAGATACAGACAGTGAAATTGTGTTCGGTTTGGAGAATCGGGCTTTGCCGCAAGAGAAACTAAAAAAGAACCTTGAGAAAACCAGCCGCGAATTAAATTTGTCTGCGCTCCGTAAAAGAAATATTTTTGAACTTTCGGGCGGTGAGAAACAGAAAATCGCTTTTGCTTCTGTTTATGCAACGGAATCAGAAATTTTTGTCTTAGACGAACCATCCTCTAATCTGGATATGGGAGCTATTGAAGATCTGACTGATCTGCTTCAAAGAGTGAAAGCGCAGGGAAAAACGATTATTATTGCGGAACACAGGATCTGGTATCTGATGGATGTTGCGGATCGTGTTGTTTATATGCACGGCGGGAAAATTCTGAAGGATATGACGCTTAACGATTTTCAGGCATTGCCCGAAAGTGAAATTCTTGCCAGGGGGCTTCGGTGCAGAAGCCTGTCTCATGTAAGGAAAACTGCTATTGCTCCAAAAACAAGCAGCAATGAGTTAGAAGTGCAGGGAATATCAGTCCGTCTTGGAAAACAGACAATCTTTCAAGATCTGAGTTTTACTGCTCATGGCGGAGAAGTCATTGCTGTTGTTGGGAAAAACGGTGTGGGAAAAACAACGCTTGCCCGTGTCCTGTGTGGATTACAAAAAAATGATAGTGGGACTGTATTGCTACAGGGAAAGGCTCTTGCGGAGAAACAGCGGAGAAAGTGTTCTTACATGGTTATGCAGGATGTGGGGCATCAACTGTTTACGGATAGCGTAGAAGCCGAGTGTTTGCTTGGTGTGAAAGCCCCAGACACCGCAAGAGTTGAAAAGGCGCTTGAATGGCTTGATTTGTTGGATTTCAAAGACCGGCACCCACTCTCCCTTTCGGGGGGACAAAAGCAGCGCCTTGCCGTAGCGGTCAGTCTGCTTTGCGAAAAGGAGTTATTGATTTTTGACGAACCCACTAGTGGGCTTGATTTAAAAAGTATGCAGGATGTGGGAAGACTTGCAAAAGAATTGTCTGCACAGGGGAAGATACTGCTGATTATTACCCATGATTATGAATTTATCCAGACGATTTGCTCTCGTGTGCTGGTCTTAGAGGATGGGAAAATATCAGACGATTTATCTGGAAACATGCGCGGAACGGTTTTAGAAAAAATGAAAGGAGCAGAAAATGGAACAGAAAAAAAATAACACATTCAGTTGGGTCCTGCGGTTTGCAACACAGTGCAAAGGGAAAATGACAGCCTCTGTCTTACTGGCGGTACTTGGCTCTGTGTGCGGGATTGTACCCTATTTTGCGGTTTCGCGGATTGTGATTCAGATTTGTGGACAGAATTATGACCTTACTCCCATTGGTTTCTGGGCGCTTACCGCACTTCTCGGCTATCTGGGGAGCACCTGGTTTGGAACGGTTTCTACCATACTTAGCCATCGTTCGGCTTTTACGATTTTAAAGAATATCCGGACGGAGTTGACAGCGAAGCTCTCCCGTGTACCCATGGGTTATATTCTGGATACACCTTCCGGTAAATTCAAAACCCTGCTGGTGGATACGGTGGAAAAGCTGGAGCTGCCGCTGGCGCACATGATACCGGAGCTGACAGCGAATATTCTTGTCCCGCTTCTGATGATGGTATATCTTTTTATCCTGGACTGGCGCATTGCCTTGATTTCGTTGATCACGATTCCCATCGGTCTTGCGTGCTACATGGGAATGATGAAGGACTATGCAAAGCGGTATGACCGTGTACTGACTGCGGGGAAAAATATGGATGCCGCCATTGTGGAATATATTGGCGGCATTGAAGTCATCAAGACCTTTAACCAGAGCGCCGCTTCCTATGGCAGATATGCGGATGCCGTGATGGAAAATGAAGCGGCAAAGACCACCTGGTTTAAGCAGACAAACAGCTTTTATGTGGCGGGTATTTCCATTATGCCCTCCTGTCTGCTGGGTGTGCTGCCTTTAGGCGCATATCTGTATATACAGGGCAGCCTGGAAGCACCGGTTTTCATTACCTGTATGATCCTCGCCCTTGGATTGGTCAAGCCGCTGATCCAGGCACTGCAATATACGGATAGTCTTGCCATGGTGGATTCCACGGTCAAAGAGATTACAGGGCTTTTGGAAACAGAGGAAATGCAGCGGCCGACAGAACGGGTAACGCTTCCCAATTCGCATATCTCTTTCCGGGATGTTTGCTTCGGATATGGGGATACGGAAGTATTACACCAGATCAGCTTTGACGCGGTGCCGGACGGTATGACGGCGATCGTGGGGCCTTCCGGTTCAGGAAAGTCAACGGCGGCACGCCTGATCGCTTCTTTCTGGGAGGCAGACAGCGGGGAAGTGCAGATTGGCGGCGTGGATGTACGGAATATTCCACTCTCACAGGTCATGGATACCGTGGCTTATGTATCCCAGGACAATTTCCTGTTTCATCTGTCCGTGAAGGAAAATATCCGCATGGGAAAGCCGGGGGCAGAGGATGAGGAAATTGTAAATGCCGCAAAGCAGGCGAGCTGCCATGAATTTATCTCTGCCCTGCCAAGGGGATATGATACGCTGATCGGAGACGGAGGCGGGAGTCTGTCCGGCGGGGAGCGCCAGCGCATTGCCATTGCCCGAGCCATCTTAAAAAACAGCCCCGTGGTGGTGCTGGATGAGGCGACTGCTTTTACCGACCCGGAGAACGAGGCTGTCATTCAAGCGTCCATCAATGAACTGGTGAAGGGAAAAACATTGATCGTCATTGCCCACCGCCTTTCCACCATCGTAGGAGCCGACAGGATACTGGTAATGGATCAGGGGTGCGTCAAAGACCAGGGAACGCACGAAGAGCTGTTAAAGAACAGTTCCCTTTACAGAGAGCTGTGGACCGCGCATATCAGCGCAAAAGATATGGGAGAGGAGGCGTCAGCATGATTCAACTGATCAAACGGCTGTTAGATTTTTCGGGGAAACAGCGAAAGAATTTGATTGCTTCTTTTGTTTTCAGTCTTCTGGATTCTGTTTTTGAGATGATGCCAATCATGGCGATCCTTACGATCCTGTCAGGGCTGCTTTCGGCGGCGGAGGGCGGCGTCATGCCGGTTTCTACGGTTTGGGTATCCCTTGTCATTATGGCGGTAAGCATTACCGGACGGATCTTTTTTAACAACTTATCCTGTACAAGGAGAACGCTTGGCAGCTTTTCCATGTGTTCGGAAAAACGGCTGGAAATAGGCGAACACATGAAGCATGTTCCAATGGGGTATTTCAATGAAAACCGGCTGGGCGAAATTGTTGCCGCCGTGACGACTACTCTGGGAGATATTGAGAACAATGCCGTTACGGTTCTGGAAAAGGTGGCGGGAGGCTTTATCCATGCCCTTGTCATAGGCGTCTGGCTGCTTTTTTATGAATGGCATATCGGACTTTTGATGTTTGCGGGATTGGCTGTCTCCATGCTGGTCTATGGGGGAATCCAAAAAGCGGGCAAAAGACTGTCTCCCAGACGGCAGGCTGCGCAGGCGAATCTTGTGACAGGTTTTCTGGAATATATCCAGGGAATGGGCGTTGTAAAAGCCTTTGGATTGGGAGAAATGTCGGGAAAAGCAGTCAATCAGGCAATCGAGGAAAGCGCGGACGCCAACATCATTCTGGAAAGTGCTTTTTCCTCGTTGACCGGCGTTTACCAGACGATTTTCAAGCTGGCAAAATCAGCAATTTTAATCGTTGCCCCTTATCTGCTGTTGGGCGGTGAGATTACGCCTGTCAAGTGCCTGCTTCTGCTGGTGTCAAGTTTTATAATCTACTCCAGTGTGGAGCTGGTGGGAAGTATGGCTTCCGTGGCCCGTGTCATTGACGCTTCCCTGGACCGTATGGATGCCGTTATGGATACGCCGGTACTGGATGAACATGGCGGGGATATTTCGCTGGATCATTATGACATTGAGCTTTCACAAGTTTCCTTTGCCTACGGACAGGAAAATGTATTGCAGGATGTAAGTGTGACCATTCCGGAGAAAACAACCTGTGCTATCGTGGGGCCTTCCGGTTCCGGTAAAACGACCCTTGTAAGCCTGATTGCCCGTTTTTGGGATGTGCAGAAAGGAAATATCCGTGTGGGCGGCCATGATGTAAAAGATTTTACCTGCGACAGCCTGCTGAAAAATTTCTCCATTGTGTTCCAGAATGTCTATCTTTTTGAGGATACGATTGAAAACAATATCAAATTTGGCAGACCGGACGCCACGCCGGAAGAAGTGATCGAGGCGGCGCAAAAAGCGTGCTGCCACGAGTTTATATCGGCATTGCCGGAAGGCTACCATACCCTTGTGGGCGAGGGCGGAGCCACTCTATCCGGCGGGGAACGGCAGCGTATTTCCATTGCCCGCGCGATCTTAAAGGATGCGCCGATCATCATTTTGGATGAAGCGACCGCCAGTGTGGACCCGGAGAATGAGCGGGAGCTGCAGGCGGCGATTGCGGAGCTGACGAAGGACAAGACGATTCTTATGATCGCCCACAGGCTTTCTACGGTTCGGAATGCCGACCGGATCCTTGTTCTGGATAAGGGGCGGATCGTCCAGCGCGGCACACACAGGGAACTGATGGAAGAACAGGGGCTGTACCGCCGTTTCATCCAGATGCGGGAGGCGGCAATCGGCTGGAACCTCAGAAGAAAAGAGGAACTGCCGGCAAATGACGGAAACCTTTGAAATACTATAAAAATCAGGAGGAAAATTTCAATGAAAACAACGCAGAAATGGAATGTCAGGGATGTGATCACCACGGTGCTGCTTACGGTGCTGCTCATCGTCATCCAGCTTATTGTGAATATGGTCTGCATGGCCAATGATTTTGTCAGTATGGTGCTGTCCGTGGGCTTTACCATGTTTTTGTGTGCGCCGGTTTATTTCCTTATGGTAAGCCGGGTACATAAGCGCTTCGTGACGCTGGTCTACATGACCATACTGGGACTTGTGTTCCTCATCATGGGAAACTGGTATCTGCTCCCCTATTATATCATCGTTGGTATCATCTGCGAGGCGATTTTATGGAGGGATGGCTGGGAATCCAAAAAGAAAATGACGGCAGCCTGGTCGGTGGCAAGTCTGCTGTACAATGGCGTGAACCTTCTGCCTATCTGGTTCTTCTGGGATACCTACGAAGCCTTTGCACTCTCCAGCGGTATGGAGCAGAGCTATATTGACTCCTTTGTCCACTATTATACCTCCGCAGGCTGGTTGGCGTTCATCATCCTGTTCACAACGCTCGGCGGATTCCTTGGCAGTCTGGTCGGCGGGAAGCTGGTCAACAAGCATTTCAAAAAAGCGGGAGTCCTGTAATGCGCCGCGGGAATTTTGCCATTCCAGTAAAGCTGTGGGCGCTTGCCTGTACAATCATCGGCATATCTCTGACTGCGGACACGGTGCTGACCTGCGTCCTGACGGTCACGGGATTTGCCTATCTGGGAGCACAGCGCAACTGGCGGCTGCTGCGCTCCATGGCAGTTTTTTATGCGCTGCTTGGGATTCTGCTGTACCTGATCCGGTTCCATGACTTTCATCCGGCAGTTTTCTCGGAATTTTATGTGCTGATGTTCTGGAACCTGACGCCGGTGTTCCTGGTGTCCTGGGATCTCATTACCACACCGCCCGGCGAATTGGCGTCCTTTTTATCCCGTATTCACACGCCGACTCCTGTAATTCTCGGCCTGCTGGTCATGTTCCGTTTTTTTCCCACCATGAAGTCAGAGCTGCGGAGTGTCTGGCTCTCCATGCGCAACCGGGGATTGACCGCGCCGGCCCAGCTTGTCAGCCACCCGGCGGCATCCTGTGAGTATGTGCTTGTACCCTTGCTGCTGCGCTGCCTGCAGATCGCCGACCAGCTCTCTGTTTCCGCCGTAGCCCGCGGAGCGGAACGGCCTGGGAAACGGGGCAGCTATTATGGAAAGAGGGCCGACGTCTGCGATTCTATATGGCTGGCGCTCTGGACTGTGGTAACGACGGTGTTTCTTGTTGTGGGAGGTGTGCGGATATGATTACTCTGCGAAATGTGTCATTTCAATATGAGGGCTGCGGGGAGGGTGTCCATGATATCGACCTTATCGTGCATGACGGGGAATGTGTCGTGCTGACAGGTCCGTCCGGCGGCGGAAAAACGACGCTGACAAGGCTGATCAACGGTCTGGCTCCCTCTTATTATCAGGGAACGCAAAAGGGTTCCGTATCGGTAAACGGCACGGAGATTACAACACTTCCCAGTTGGAAGATTGGGCAGGAGATTGGAAGCGTGTTCCAGGATCCCAAGAGTCAGTTTTTTTCCTCGGAGCTTGCCGGGGAGATTGCCTTTGCCTGTGAAAATTATGGAATGGCGAAGCAGGAAATACGGACACGCACGGAGGAAGCGATTGCATCTTTGGGATTAGATGCGCTGCGCCTGCGCCCTCTGGATGTGCTGTCCAGCGGCGAGAAACAGCGCGTGGCGGTGGCGTCGGTCTACGCGCTGCGGCCCCACACCTATGTCTGCGACGAGCCTACGGCAAATCTGGACAGCGAGGGAGCCGCAAGGCTTGCGGACATACTCCGAAAGCTGAAAGACGAGGGAAACACCCTGATTATAGCGGAACACCGGCTGGCATGGCTGAGCGGCATTGCCGACCGTTTCGTCTATGTGTCGGAGGGAACGATCCAATGGGAAAAGACACCGGCGCAGATGAGGGAGCTTTCAGAGGAGGAACGAAAACGGTACGGCCTGCGGGAAATCGCGGAAACGGAGATTTCTCTGCCGACGCTTCCCGCAAGCGCCGGGGAGGAACACCTTTTCTGCAGGAATCTGACCTGCAGGCGAAAAAAGGCCATCATTTTTGAAAACCTGAATTTCGCTCTGCCTGCCGGGCAGATTACCGCCGTCACTGGTAAAAACGGCGCGGGCAAAACTACCCTTGCCATGGCGCTGACGGGGCTGCAAAAGCCAGGCAGCGGGGAGGTCTATATCGGCGGCAAAAGTCTGTCTGCCGGAAAGCGCAGAAAAGCGGTGTGGTACAGCTCCAATGATACGGGAACCCAGTTTTTTACCACCAGCGTCACAGACGAACTGCTGCTTCATTCCGATGCTTCTCCCGGTCGGCTGGAGCGGGCCAGGGCGCTGCTGAAAACACTTGGCCTGTATGCTTATAAAGATGCGCACCCGGCCGCCCTTTCCGGCGGTCAGAAGCAGCGGCTTTCCATTGCCTGCGGGCTGTTATCCGGCAGGGAAATCCTGCTGTTCGACGAGCCCACGTCAGGGCTGGACGGGGGAAATATGCGCAAAATTGCCGCTGTATTGACAGAGGCCGCAGCCGAAGGAAAAACGATACTGGTCATTACACATGATAAGGAGCTGATGCAGTCATGCTGCAATTTTCAATGGGAGCTGTGTCAATGACTACTGGCAATAGTGTGCAGGTTGGAGCATATTATTAGCGCAACGAGTTTTCAAAAGTTGAAAATAGCTTTTTGGCAGGAAAGTTAAGAGGCAATAGCATGTGAGAGAAATTATTATGGAGAGGAATGATGGCGAGAATAAATAAAATCAAATGGGAATTTATTCTGTTATAAAAGAAGTTTATTAGTGATACTTAGAAAGAGGTGGAAAATAATGAAAGCAGAAGAAAGATGGGCTGAACAAGCAACCTATATGTATGATTTTCATATTCAGGAGCTTCAAGAAACAGGACCAGTGTGGGAAAAACTTTTGAAAAAATATTTAGGAAATATACCGGGTAAAAAAGTTTTGGATGCAGGATGTGGAACTGGTTTTTTGTCAGTTATTTTAGCTAAGAATGGGTGGAAAGTCACAGCAATAGACAACAGTTCAGATATGCTGGAACAGGCAAAAGTAACTGCTGAGCAGTATGGATTATGTGAATATATTACTTTTTTGAAGCGAGATGCAGAACATACAGAGTTGACGAGTGATACATTTGATGCTGTAGTCTCTCGCCATGCTTCATGGTTATTTAGTGAACCAGCAACAGCATATAAGGAGTGGTTCCGGTTACTTAAATCAGGTGGAATATTGATGAATTTGGATGCGAATTGGTGTATACCATTAGGAACTAGTGAAGCAGCAGCGCAGTTTGCGGAAGATGAAAAAGAACTAATAAAGCGGTATGGTGAGTTCCAAGATCATTACCATGATAAGGAAATGATGGCGGCTTTGCGACAACTTCCATTAGCATTTCAAGATCGCCCTGAATGGGATAAAAAGGTTTGTGAGAATTTAGGGTTCCATTCAATCGAATATGATTTTCTTTTAGAAGAGGGGTATTGGAATCCTTTTTTGACATTGCGCTACCGTGCTATTCCGACCTTTGTGCTAAAAGCTGAAAAGTGATAGGGGGCGAAATGGTTGAAGCCAGAACGAAAACAATTACTTAAGAAAACAAAACTTTCTAAAGCTGTAAAGGAAATAAACTCGCTAGAGCTGCAGGAGAAAGCAGAAAATAGATATGCTAAATTGCTTGCTGAGAATACGTTGATCCATCCGGTATTAGAAAAGCATTTGCGACAGTCTATTTTGCCTGCTGTATGAATTGGCAAAAATGCCAGATACTTCGTCAATACTGTTTCAGGATGCACAAACAAAAAATCTAATGTTTTCAGAAACATATTGTTCATTTGGGGCAAATGCAGGTTTATCACATGGATTCTGGCAATATCCAAATAATTCCGGTATTTTAGGGCATGAAGGCGGTACATATGGATTTAAGTCCTAATTTTGGGTGGAGCCAGAAACTGAACGGGCCATTGTAATTTTAACCAATGTAATGGAAACGGATTTCTGTTCAAAGATAATGGAAGCACTTGTACAGCAATCTACCATACAACCCTTAACTTTAATAAGTCCAAAGGAAGAACTTTGTGATTTTGAAGGTGATTATTTACCGGCACGTTCTTCATGGGGAAATGTAGCAGAAATACAAGGACATATGCAGACAATTCAAATATCAGCAATAGCGGATGGTCATTTATTGCTCAAAATGCCTTTTATGGGGAAAGAACAGATTTATGAACAAACAGATCAGTATCAATTTTATTGTGCCGATGCTATTCCAGAGGAACAAGTGATTGCTTTTTCGATAAAAGATGGTGACATTAGTACTATGAGTTTTCGCTTGGCGCATGATTATATTCCTGCTGATGCAGTGACAGGAGTTACCGGTACGATTCTATGCGTTGGGATCTATGTCCTTTGTATATTTTATTGGGTAACTGTGTTAGGTATCCGAATAGGGAGACGCTTATTCAAAAAAGTTAGACTATCTATAAAAATAGAATTTTCTTCCTTATGTGGCTTGGCTTTGGGAACAAGTGGAATTATTGGATTGTCACAGTGGATTTCAAACTATACTGTTAGCAGTACACAGTTGAATTGTATTGTCGGATTTTATTGGATAATTGGCTTAGCTGGAATTTTATCATGCGTTTTAACTTTATTTAAATATAAATATCGACATGCAAAAATAATGTTGATAGTATTCATGATACAGTTCGTTTCTACCTATCAAATGGGTTTTCTAACCTTTAATTGGAAGTGATACAGTGATTAAATGAGAAGATTTGTTTGGCAAATAGGTAAAAATGCGGTGAGTTGACGATGCCATAAAGTTTTTAAGGAGGTGGTGGATCATGGGAAATTAGCCGTTTTAGATTTAGGAGAACCCGGCAGACAGATTGGGGAAAAATTGTTTGTTTTGCTTGATGCAGAGCAACAAAGGGAATTAACTCATTATGTTCTTACTAGGAATAAACAGGATTGCGCTTCTGTTGAAAATTCGTATGCCATTTTTCATGCTTCCACTCCACAACCGGATGTAGAATCGCCATTGACAGAAATCCACGAGGGTGATTTGTATTTTTGTTTGGAAGAAAGGGAGGTATCTGTCCGTGGGAAAAAGGTGGATTTGTCAGCCAGGGAGTTTAATACTCTTTACTTATTGCTTATGAACCGAAAGCGAGTAATGACCTTTGAGACTATAGCCTACCATATGTGGGGTGAGGAATATGTTGAAAATGAACTTACTGCTATTCATAACATAATGAGCTGGTTGCGGCAAAAACTCAAAATATCCCCTGATATTCCAGATTATATTATCAGTGTACGTGGTGTTGGCTATAAATTTGACACAACACAGCAAAAGAAGTGAAATTACAACATCTTGATTAGCTTCTGGTAAGAAAGTGAACGGAGGTTGATTACTATACCCTATATAATGTCCCCAAAGTAACAGATTGGGGGAAGTATAAAAGCATACCGTTCTAATCTGTTTGTGTTCCCCCGGATATGGGGGGCAGACATGCACATTTGGACGATCCAATATTTCTACAGAAAACGACATAGACGAATATCTTTTAGTGCCGCAGCTCAAAACGCTGCGGCGCTTTTTGTATCGACATATTTTTATCTTTTCTCCCTACAATCTGCAAAATGCCCCTTTGAGCGCGCACCTGAAACAAAACAGGTACGCGCTTTTTTCTTATCTGCGGATAGGACAAGCCTAACTAATTCTGCCGTTGCAGAAGGTCGTCCTGGATGCAGGTCCCCTCCCTCTGATTTCGATTTTGCCTGTCAACTCAAAAAATCGAAATTGGAGGATCACCTATGAAAGAGATCAATCTGCGGGATTATTACCCGTTTTATACAACAGATACCATTTTGGAAGTACCGGATGAAGTGGCCGATCTGCTTTATCAATATAAACTGAAAGAGGCGGCCTATGCCCTGCGTACATATCGACACAAGGCATATTTTTCACTGGATTATGATGCAAATGTTGAGCGGGACGCTCTGGTAATTGTTCTGACACCTGCCGATATTTTCGAGCAGAAGGAAGAAAACGCAAAACTGTATAAAACTCTGGCTTCTTTGCCAGAGAAACAGCGTAATCGGATTTCTTCGCATTTTCTGCTTGGAATGAGTTTATCAGAGATTGCCAAAAGTGAAGGCTCTGCTGTTAGTTCAGTGCATGAAGGAATCCAGCGCGGTCTTCGCCGTCTGAAAAAAATTTTGGAAAAAATAGAGTGAGCCCCCGAAAATAAGTCCCAAAAATGAAATGAATAATAGAGGGACATATTCGGCGGGACAAACCTGACGGGTGTGGCCGACAGCACATGCTCCGGCCCACCCCAACTGAAATACTGTCATAACTGCCACACCCCTCGCTGTTCTTTGACAACCGAATATACGGTGCTATAGGTACTTCCCCTGTGTTCCGAGCGGCGAATGGGGCGGCGCGATGACAGGCGGCCTAGGAGGTGATGAATGAAGTCGTCCGAGCGATCCACGCAACCCATTGATCCGGCTGTGGCAGGCCGGCGCGATGACGGGCACAGGTTATAATGGTACTTTCTCACGATCCCCTAAAGACTTGGGGGAAGTTCCTGCGGTGTTCGCCAGCTTTGGCAAAGCAGCGGCACAGGCGGGACTATGATGCGGTCAAGCTGCCCGCAGCCTATGGCATCCCCGCTTTGTATATTCAGGGCTGCCGGGGGGCGTGGCAAATACGGCAAACAGAATCGAAATCAGATACAATGGGCCGGGTCTGTGACTATGAAGCGCAGGCCCGGCCTATTCATGTGGTTTTGATAGACCAGTAAAATTCAGGAAGGAGTTGGTATGATGGAAAATATTACTGTTGGCAGGACTGATACGCTGGTAGACATCCGGGATGTTACCGTAGATAAGGAGCTTTCCCGCGAGGAACGTATCGCTGAATTTGTGCGCCAGATCAAAAACCCTTACCGCTTTAAGTGCGGACGCTTTACTGTCCGGGCCAGCTTTGCCGCAGACGGGGCCACCCTGGAGGAATGTATCAAGGGTATTTTGCGGTGAAGCGAAAAATTTTCAGAAAGAGGCTGACTTTCCCGTAAAAGCGTGGTAGAATAAGAATCGGAAAAGGAATTGAATACGGCATAACCACACTTCTTGAATTGCGGGGATTTTTCTGCGCAACGAAAGGAGTGTTTTTTTATGCAGGTTTATAAAGCCATTAAGTACATCCGTCTTTCTTATACGGATGACAAGTCGGTGGAAAGTGACAGCGTTGCCAATCAGCGTCGGCTTATTGATGATTTCATTGCCCGCCACCCGGAGATCGAGGTTGTGGCAGAAAAGATTGACGACGGTTACAGCGGAGTCCTCTTTGACCGTCCGGCATTTCAGGAAATGATGCGGATGATCGAACAGGGCGAGGTTAACTGTGTCATTGTGAAAGACCTCTCCCGCCTGGGGCGTGAGTACATAGAGACGGGCCGTTATATGCGCCGGGTATTTCCAGCCTACGGCGTCCGCTTTATTGCCATCAATGACAATGTAGACACGGAAAATGACGCTGCCGACGATCTTACCGTATCAGTAAAAAATATTATGAACGAGGCATACTGCCGGGATATTTCCATAAAGACCCGGACTGCCCTGGATGTGAAACGGCGCAGCGGTGATTTCGTTGGAGCTTTTACCATTTACGGATATGTAAAAACAGGCGATAAGCATAAAAGCCTGGAAGTTGATGAGTATGCGGCGGGCGTGGTACGGGATATTTTCAGAAAGCGCCTGGAAGGGTTCAGCGCCTCCCATATTGCTGATGAACTGAACCGTATGGGTATTCTCTCTCCGCTGGCTTATAAGAGGAATCACGGGATGCCCCACGCCAAAGGCGGCTATACGGACCGCAAGGATTGTAAATGGTCTGCCACTACCATTATCCGCATTTTGCAGGATGAAACCTACACCGGGACACTGGTACAGGGAAAGCAGACGACGCCCCACTTCAAGCTGAAAGAGCGTGAGGATAAGCCTTCTTCCGAATGGATTCGTGTCGAGGGCACCCATGAGGCGATTATCCAGAAACATGATTTTGACCTGGTTCAGCGCCTTCGCCGGATCGACACCCGGACCTCTCCTAAATCGGATAAGGTATACCTGTTCTCCGGTATTTTAATCTGCGGGTGCTGCGGCTGCCGTATGACCCGCAAGACGAACCGCTATAAAGACAAGGAATACCACTACTACTATTGCCCTACGGGTAAAAAGAATGGCTGCACTTCCTCTGTGATGCTGAAAGAAGCCGACCTGATCGAGTGTGTGCAGGACAGCTTAAAGGGCCATATTGAAAATGTGGCTTCCCTGGATGCGCTGCTGTCCAGTATCAGCCAGGAACGGATCAACCGGGAGCTGGCCCAGGAATATGCCGGGCAGATCAGGGCCAATGAAAAGCAGTTGGCACAGATTGAGGGGTTCAAAACGAAGCTCTATGAAAACCTGGTGAGCGGGATTCTTACCAAAGAAGAATATCTGTCCTATAAGCGCAAATACAATGCGGACATTGAATTGCTGCAAAAGGCGGTTGCGGAATGGGAGGAACGGCTGACGGATGTATTGGAAAACCGCAGCGAACGGAACCGCTGGATCAACCATTTCATGCAGTTTTCCACGATGGAGGAAATTGACCGCCGCGCAGTCATGCAGCTTATCCGAAGTATTCGCGTAATCAGCAAGGACGAGCTGCATATTGAATTTAATTATCAGGACGAATACAAAAAAGCGGCTGCCCTGGCAGAGCAGATCACCGAACAGGCCGAGGAAAGGAAGGTGGGTTAAATGGCAAGAAAGAGCAGAAAAGAAACGGCTATCCCGGTTGAGTCGGCGCCATCTTTATATGTGCATACGGCGCTTTATATCCGGCTCTCCGTGGAGGATAACAAGAAACGGGGCTGTTCAGTGGAAAACCAAAAGCTGGTCCTGAATGATTTTCTCGCGGATAAACCGGATTTTGTCGTCTATGATACCTATATCGACAACGGCATGACGGGTACGAACTTCCACCGTCCGGGTTTTCAGCAGATGCTTTCGGATATTGAGGCAGGCTATATCAACTGCGTGATCGTCAAGGACCTCTCCCGCCTGGGGCGTAATTCCATTGACACCGGCTATTATATCGAGCAGTATTTTTACACGCACAATGTCCGTTTTATTGCGGTTACAGACCAATTTGATACGGCAGACCCCGGAAACCTTCACGGGGGCATTATGCTTCCGCTGAAAAACATGATAAATGAAGCCTATTCGCTGGATATTAGCCGGAAGATCAAGGCCCAGGCAAGGCAGGCCATGAAAGACGGCGATTACATCGGCGCACGGGCGCCATACGGTTACCGGAAAGACCCGGATAACTGTCACAAGCTGCTGATTGACGAGGCTGCCGCTCCTGTTGTACAGCAGATTTTCCAGTGGGCTTATAATCATGTGGCGTTAAACCGTATTGTGCGTAATCTGAATGAAATGGGGATTCCTGCCCCAAGCCATTACAAAAAGGCTACCGGCGAAATTACCAGCCCTGGGCTGATCGGGAGTGGGAAATGGCAGACCCGTACTGTAATGAAGATACTGGAAAGCGAGGTTTATACCGGCGATCTGGTGCAGGGCAGGACAAAGATTGTAGACCACCAGCAGGTACAGGCCGGGGACGATAACCTGATTATTGCAAGACATACCCATGAGCCTATTATCAGCCATGCGGTTTTTGAGGCGGTACAGGACTACCGGAAACAGGTCTGCGAGCAAAGCAAGGCCGTGCCAAAGAAGCCTTATACCCCCAACATTTTTAAGGGAAAGGTATTCTGTGCGGATTGCGGCAGGAGCCTCCACCGACAGCGGGCGGAGCGCAAAAAAGGGCCGGATATTTACTGGTTTCATTGCCATACCAACAGCCGGGTAGAAAAAGATAGCTGTAAGGGTGTGATGATACAGGAAACGGAGCTGATCGCTACGGTCACATCTGTTTTGGAGAAGGAGCTGACGGTTGCCCTGGGAATGTCCCTCCCCCTCTTTCAGTTGGAGGCAAGGCAGAAACAGGAAAAAGATAAGCTCAGGGTCCAGATGTCATCCAAGCGGCAGGAAATTGAAAAGAAACGCCGGCTGATCCGCAGCCTGTATGAGAACTTTGTGCAGGGCATTCTGACAAATGAGGAATACTTTGAACTGAAAGCGGATTATGAGGAATCCATCAATACGCTGTCCGGCGAGATCACAGAGCTTGAAAAGGATATGGACGCTCTTGACGGCCAGCTTGTCCGTTACCGGACTATGGAAAAGGATGCAAAATCACTGGCACAGGACCACATGCTTACGGCAGAACTGATTGACCGGCTGATCGAGCGGATCGAGATAGACCACAAACGGGATATTCATGTGACCTTCCGCTTCAAGAGTGAATTTCAGGGAAAGGAAGTGGAGCCATGCGCAAATATGTGATTGCCCTTTATATACGGCTGTCCGTGGAGGATATTAAGACAGAAAGTTTGAGTATTCCGAACCAGCGCCTTATCCTGCGGGAAAAAGCAATGTCGCTGCCGGAATGGGATAACGGCGAGGTTTTGGAGTTTGTCGATAACGGCCATACGGGTACGAATTTTGAACGTCCCGCAGTACAGGAGCTTTTGACGATGGTGCAGGCAGGAAGTATCGACTGCATCATTGTCAAAGACCTTTCCCGGTTTGGACGCAACAGCATTGAGACCGGTTATTTCATCGAGCGGGTGTTTCCGCTCTATCACACCCGGTTTATCTCTGTCAGCGACGATTTTGACACCGCCAATTTCAAAGGAGATACCGGAGGGATTGACGTTGCCTTTAAGTATCTTATCAGCGAGTGCTACAGCCGTGATATGTCCATGAAAACAAAAAGCGCCAAATATGCGAAGATGCGCCGGGGCGAGTACCAGAGCGTTATCTGTCCTTACGGCTACCGCAAAAGCGCAGACGGGCGCATGGAGCCGGACGAAAATGTTGCGGGAAATGTCCGTCTGATATTTGAATGGGCGGCTGAAGGCAATACCGCAGCAGAGATCACACGCAAGTTGTACGCCCTCCATATTCCCACGCCTGGGGAGTATCGGAGAGATAACGGAAAAGATCATTATAATGTGTCCAGGACACACGGCGTATGGAGCAGTTCAACAGTCCTGCGGATGCTGGAGGATCAGCGGTATATCGGCACCTACATAATCGGCAAACGCAAGGTGCAGGAAATCGGCAGCCGCCGCACGAAGCTCAAAGATGAAAGCGAGTGGTTCAAAATTCCCGACCATCACCCCGCGATTATCAGCAATGAGTTGTTTGAGCAGGCCAATACTTCTATCAAGCGTTTCTCCCTCCCGAATAAAAAAAGGCGTGACTATCTGCTCCGGGGAAAGGTGTTCTGCGGCTGCTGCGACCATGCCATGTCACTCAGAAATGGAGCATGGTTCTATTGCCGTCATTCCGAAGTGTCAGAAAATTTTCCCTGTCATGGCGTGCGGGTAAAGATGGCTGATCTGGAGCAGGTTGTCTTTGAGACGATCCGGGCGCAGATGTGTCCGGCATTGGGAATCGACAGCAGTAAAGATAAGCTGGATTTACAGACTGTCCAGCAGGCCGAGCATGAAGATAAGCTGCGGGCTATACAGGACAGCAAACGGCAGCTTTATGAACAGTATGCGCTTGGCGAGATCGATCTGGAAACCTACCGTTCACAGAAAGCGGTATATGATGCGGAACTGGTACAGGCCAAGAATGTCCATGCCGCTATCACAGCGCAGACGAAACAGATACAGAGTGATTATGAGGCGAGGTTGAAACAGCGGGAAATTGTTCAGGAAGTAGGCAGCGCCGATGTCCTGACGCAACCGCTGATAGACCGGCTTATCAATAAGGTATATGTTTTTCCTGGGGATCGGATTGAGATAGAATATGTTACGCAGGATTTTTTAGGAACGGTGAAATCTGAAAAGGAGGCATGAGCCATGAATACCGTATGGAACAGCTACGGGCAGCTATTGCGGCTGCCCGAAAAAACTTCAAAAAAGATGTAAATTTTTTTGTCGTGGGCTTGACATACGGGTGCCTTATTACAGTCATTCGGGCATCCCGCAATATTAATCTTAATGTGATAATGGCTAGGGAATATAATGGGCTCTATCTTCCTCGCCAGTTCATATGTATTGCAGTTTCCACAGATACAATGGTAATTTCCGATACATGCCGTAATATTCCGTGCACCGATTGTCGGGTATCCGCTCTTTGGATCCCATTCCTGAGGCTCATGCGATACTGTGTCCATATCTACCTGGCAAAGCTTTGCATCCACCTCTTTGATATAGTCTTCCAAATAAGCATTCACGGCCGGAACATTCTCATAGGGAATGCCGGTTATGTCAAACGTCTGCCTCGTTCCAAAGTGAAAGTTCCCATCGCCCCAAGTCTTCGCAATATGCTCAATCACTGAAAGGTAGGAGGAATCAATAAAACCTCCCGGAACCCTCATCTGCAGCATAAACTGTCCGGGGACTTTGGACTGGCGAAAGCAGTTAATCCGCAGTTTTTTAATATTAATATCCTGATTCATACCAGTTACACTCCTTTCTCAATCCACCAAGTCACGGGCTGCCGTATAGGGAAAAACAGGTCCGTCTGTACAGACATAGACCTCATCAATCCTGCAGTGCCCGCATTTTCCTATGGCACATGACATCTTCCGCTCAAAACTCATCCAGACCTTCTCCGGGTCTACGTCGTATTTCATGAGTTCAAGCCCGGTGAATTTCATCATCGGAGGGGGACCTACTACAACCACTGCATAGTTTCCCTGAAATTCGTCGAATGGGATCTCTTTTACAAATTCTGTTACAAAGCCGGTTCTCCATCCTTCCTTCCTATCGGTATCCAGCGCATAGGTCGTAACAAACTGCTCCTCCCACTTCGCCAGATCCCCGCTGAAAATGATTCCTTCCTCATTCTTAAAGCCAGAAATAAGATGCACGCTCTTAACGTATTCCGGCTTCTCTGCAAAACTGCGGAGCATAGAACGCACTGGTGCTAAGCCCGTTCCCCCAGTAATAACGACTATATGTTTCCCGGCAAATTCATCGACAGGCCATCCTTTGCCATAAGGTCCGCGTAAGAACAGTACATCTCCCGGCTCCTTTGAAAAAATACAGTCTGTCACTTTCCCCACTGAACGTATCGTAAACTCCAGCCATCCCTCTCCCTGTGCCGAAACTGAGATCGGAGCCTCACCAATCTTTGGGATAGACAACTGCATAAACTGACCATGAGCCGGACAGACATCAGAAGCGACTCTGAAGGTCCACTCATGCTCACTTTCCTTGTGCACATCCATAATTGTACACGGTTTTGGCATAACAGGATTCATCATAACAGTCCCTCCTTTACTGTTCCATGCCGGCTTTTATCTCCTCAACCGCACGATTCATTTTGTTAACAGTTGCACTAATCGATATCATTTCCGGACAACGGTGCGTACAGCGGCCGCAGCCCACACACATATGGGAATCCCCAAACCGCGCCTTATAATCATAAAATTTATGTAAGACCTTGAAACGCATTCTGTCCGCCGCAGTACTGCGCATTTCTTTCTGTCCAGCCATCTGGTCGAACCCTTCCACCTGACAGGATGCAGTTACTCTGCGTCGCTCTCCCACTTCCGGATTGTCCCCATAGAGAATATCCCGTGTCGTAAAGCAGGTACAAGTAGAACATGCCACTGTACAGCTGCCGCAGGATGTGCATCTTCCATCGAATTCCTTCCACATCGGGTGTTTCTTAAGCGCCTTACGTACCTCTTTATCCGACAGATCCGGAATCTTGACCTTCAGCTCATTCTCCTCTACGAACACCGGTGTATACCTGGTATCAGGCATCCCTTTAAAATAAGGCTGAAAACTCTCATCTGTCACATGAACCTTCAACTCTTCTTTTGAAAATTTAAGAGCCAGTGAGTAGTCATCCGTCCGGTTCGTTCCCATTGAAACACAGAAACATGTATCGTCTCCTCCATTACACTCCATCATGGCGAACTTAACCTGCTCTCTGACACGCTGATAATAGAAATCCTCATACCCTCCGTTACCAGCAAATATCTTTGCCTGAATGTGCTGTGCATTGATATCGCAGGGACGGGCAAGTATCAGAATTGGTTTTTTAGGTCCTTTACTCTCACGGTACTCATCTTCCGTAAAATAAAGAATTGTCTCCTGGATTGGATTGATAACCTCCTTTGCAGGATAATCTGACTTTGCATCCCATACAATCTCGCTGAAATAATCCACCTGGTCATAACGGATAATGTCGGTATCCGAAAAACGCCCTTCTTTTTGGAAACGCTTCGGGGCATAAACGCAGTAGTCCTTTTTGAGTGCGCACAGAACCTCATCGGCCTGAGCGGTATTAAGTACATAATCCATTCTGAAAACCTCCTTTTCATTGTTGTCCCAGAGTTCCCATTTAGACTTGCCTGAACTGTTTTGTTCTAGAAATTTTACTGTTTGGTCTGATCAGTAGCTCCGGTATCACATTCCTATTTATTTTACCATTA
>OBZW01000259.1_pt1 | contig 43281 bp, 44 predicted proteins | sample 1477021 | NCBI WGS metagenome assembly OBZW01 (sample SAMEA2580262, study PRJEB22360) | human gut metagenome | biome: human gut; feature: human-associated habitat; material: faeces | place: Denmark | collected 2008/2010
TATATAATAAAATATAATTATCATTACTATTTTTCTCTCCGCAGGTAAACACCAACCGTTACTATGCACGGCCAATAAGCCGTGCATAGTAACAGCATCTGGCTCATTTAAAGTCGCCAGCGGCGAGAAGCCAGATGCCCGCCCCATCACTTTAGTGGCCCGGATGCCGTGCAGTGTGGTGCACGGCCCCGTAAATAGTAAACACCAACCTTCCCTCACAAAGACTTGACATCTCTGTCCTATGATTTATAATAAAGCTAGATGTTTAAACAAGTATGCTAATATAAAGGAAAATATACCATGCCAAAAGCAAAATTTGAATCGATTTACAAGGATCTGAAACAAAAAATAGAAAGCGGTGAGTACCCTTATCAGGATCTGCTGCCCTCGGAAAATACAATGGTAAACATATACAGCAGTTCCCGGAACACAATCCGGCGTGCCGTCCTGGAACTGGCTGAACAGGGCTATGTACAGTCCCTGCACGGGAAAGGAGTCCGCGTAATCTATCAGCCGATCGATCAGGCTGATTTTACACTTGGCGGAATCGAAAGTTTTAAGGAATCCGCAGAGAGAAACCACCGGAAGACTTCCACGAAGGTCATTCAGTTCACGGAAATTACGGCTGATGCACGGGTGTCAGCAAACACAGGCTTTGCGCCGGGCAGCGAGCTGTATTACATTCAGCGGGTCCGGTATCTGGAGGACAAGGCGCTGATCCTGGATATCAATATGTTTCTCAAATCCCTTGTGCCTGGGCTTACAAAAGATATCGCCGAAAAATCCATTTATGAATATATCGAAAACGAAGTGGGAATGGCTATTGTAACCAGTAAGAGAAAGATGACCGTGGAACGTGCCACTGAAATTGACGAAAAGTATCTGGAACTGAACGATTATAACTGCCTTGCAGTCATCAGCGGCCAGACATTTAATTCTGACGGAATCATGTTTGAGTTTACCCAGTCCAGGCACCGCCCCGATTATTTCTGCTTCCAGGATACTGCCACCAGAAAGCGGTAGCTAGTACATCGTATCACATCTGAAAGGAGTTTTAGACATGTGCGGACGTTATTATATTGACGACGAGACAGCCCGGGAGATCGAAAAGCTTGTCCGTCATCTGGACAGGAAAATGTCTGTTTCCGGGAAAAAAGACATCTATCCGTCCAATACAGCCCCCGTCATTACCGGGCATCACAATGAATTTGCAGAGGAACTGTTTACCTGGGGATTCCCCGGATTCGGCAGTAAAAGCCTGCTCATCAATGCCCGGGCTGAGACTGCTATGGAAAAAAGAACATTTAAAGACAGTGTACGTACCAGAAGATGTGCCGTACCTGCAGCGGGGTTTTATGAATGGAATTCCGAAAAAGAAAAATATACATTTCGTAACCCGGACAGCAGCATCTTCTATCTCGCCGGATTCTATAAGGAATACGAGGAAGGAACCCGCTTTGTGATCCTGACAACTGAGGCCAATGATTCTATGAAGAGCGTACACAACCGGATGCCGCTGGTCCTTGGCCGGCAGGAGCTGGACGCCTGGCTGTTTGACGATAGCCAGACGGAGCTGATTCTCAGAAAAGTTCCCGGCCCCCTGAAAAAAGACACCGAATACGAACAGCAGAGCCTGCCTTTTACCAACATGTAGACAGATCTGCCTGACATTTTCCCTACCGGGATGGCAGTATAGGAGATGAACATTATGGAACAAATGAATTTATTTGATGACCGCAGGCAGACGGCCCCTCTTGCCAGCCGCCTTCGTCCGGACACACTCAAAGATTTTGTGGGGCAGGAGCATCTGCTCGGAAAGGGTAAGGTCCTCCGGCAGCTGATCGAAAGGGATCAGATCTCTTCTATGATATTCTGGGGCCCTCCCGGTGTTGGCAAGACCACTCTTGCCAGCATTATCGCCGGACAGACCAAAGCTGATTTTATTAATTTCAGCGCCGTTACCAGCGGAATTAAAGAAATCAAAGAAGTCATGAACCAGGCCGAGCAGAGCCGTCGCATGGGGATACGCACCGTTTTGTTCGTAGACGAGATCCACCGCTTTAACAAAGCCCAGCAGGATGCATTTCTGCCTTTTGTTGAGAAGGGCAGCATCATACTCATTGGCGCCACAACAGAAAATCCATCCTTTGAAGTCAATGCCGCTCTGCTCTCCCGCTGCCGCGTATTTGTACTGAAAGCACTGGAAGAAGAGGATCTGGTGAAGCTTTTGGGCCATGCCCTAATAACTCCGTCCGGTTTCGGCGGCCAGAATGTACATATTACGCCTACCCAGATTGAGGCCATCGCTGCATTTGCAAATGGAGACGCCAGAACGGCCCTGAACACACTGGAGATGGCGGTGCTGAATGGAGAAATCAGCGCAGCCGGAATCACGGTAACGAATGAGGGGTTGGAGCAGTGTATCAGCAAAAAATCGCTCCTCTATGATAAAAATGGAGAAGAACATTATAACCTGATCTCCGCTCTGCATAAATCCATGAGAAACAGTGATCCCGATGCGGCTATCTATTGGATGCTGAGAATGCTGGAGGGCGGGGAGAATCCCCTCTATATTGCCCGCCGCCTGATCCGGTTTGCCAGCGAGGACATCGGTATGGCGGACAGCCATGCCCTTCAGATCGCGGTGGCTGCGTATCAGGCCTGTCATTTTCTGGGTATGCCGGAATGCGACGTGCATCTCACACACGCGGTCACTTATCTGTCCCTTGCTCCAAAGTCGAACGCACTCTATACCGCATGTGAAGACTGCAAAAAGGATGTCCGCAATCTGCGGGCCGAGCCGGTTCCCCTGCAGATCCGCAATGCGCCTACCCGCCTGATGAAGGAGCTGGAATACGGAAAAGGATATGAATATGCACACGATACGGAAGAAAAGCTGACACACATGCAGTGCATGCCGGATTCCTTGAGAGACCGGCGCTATTATCATCCGACCAAACAAGGGGAAGAACTGCAGGTTAAAAAGAGATTCGAAGCGATCCAGAAATGGAAAGGGGATATGCCTCCCTCAGGAGAAGTATGAAAGTAAAAAAATGTGTAAAAGAATCATTTGTTGTGATCGGAAAAGAAGGCTCCACGTTAGATGGGGATGGTTTTATACAGAAATTATGGGAAGATGCGAATGGAGCATTTTGTGAGATACAGCATCTGGCAAAAAAAGATGAACAAGGAAATATAGCGGGAATCTGGGGCGCTATGTCTGATTTCACCTATTCATTTAAACCCTGGGAAGAGAATTATACCAAAGGGGTATATCTTGCGGGAGTAGAATGTGATGATGACGCCGCTGCACCAGAGGGGTGGACGAAATGGAACATTCCTGGCTATGAGTATTTATATGTGGAATGTGATGGTTATGATATATTTTCTGAAATGATACAGTATATGGTTAAAAATGAGCTTCCATTGGCAGGGGCAGTACATGATTTTACTTGTCCTAAAACCGGTAAAAATTATATGTTCTTTCCTATTGGCAGAGTTCAGTAATTGCAGCTTGTTAAGGTAATATTCACCGTGAAGGAATCTATGGTGATTATGATGATTTTAATGACGTTGAAGAATTGATTGAATTTATAAAGACTGGAAAACGATAAAATTTCAGTCTGCAGGATCGGGAAATTTGAATTGATGGAGATATCTTGATGAAAGAGATAATTGCTTATAAGTTGTCATTTAAAGATGCCTTAGACTACCATAATGATATACTTTGTATTCCCTTCCAAGAAAAATATTGGGATGAATACATGCAGATTTATAATGAATGTTTCTATGAAATGAGAAAAGATTTAGAGATTGAACCAATTAATTATTATTCTAATTATTCTCAAATGAGCGATAAAATAAACAATACTTTTATTTACCTGCAAAACGGAGTTATAGCAGGGGCTGTTACTTGTTTTGATAATGAAATAGACGATTTGATTGTTAGAAAGTCATTTCAAAGGTTGGGAATAGGACAAAAGTTGTTACTATGGGGAATGAATCATATAAAAGAACAAGGCTATAATGATATTGACTTACATGTAGCCGAATGGAACCAGAGTGCTATAAAGCTATATTTAAAAACAGGATTCAATATCACGAAAAAAGAAAAAATCCGTTAATTTCTAGTTTGCTGTCTCGTCGGTTCAAAGACTCAATAAGAAGTAAGGCCATTTTCAGGTTGTGGAGGATATGAATTTTGTATATAATTACGATCACCCAATGTTTGAAGATTGTATACAATTGGTTGATGTGGTTTATCTGAAAAGAGCACGATAAATCCCTAAGTATTTGAAAACTCAACAGCATAGAAATGGGGAGTTGACGGAGGAATTAATCAAATGAATTATGAAATAATATATGATGTCAAATAATAAATAGGTGTTTAGAAAGGAAAATCTCATATGAAAAGATATATTGCCTTGTTAAGGGGAATAAATATTGGCGGTAAAAACAAAATAGATATGACTGAATTAAAAGAAGGCTTTGCAGAACCTGGTTTTACAGAGGTTACTACCTATCTTAATAGCGGTAATGTTATCTTTTCAAGTGCTATGGATGATAAAACGGCTCTTTCAAATAAAGTTAAGCGAATGATAAAAGACAGATTTAATTTAGATATTCCAGTTTTTATTGTTTTGCAGGAAAAATTAAAAGACTTATTAAATAACGCTCCTGATTGGTGGGGAGATGACAATAAAGATATATATGATAACATCATATTTCTTATGCCCCCTTTATCTTATGAAGAGTTTTTTGATGAAATCGGCAATCCGAAATCGGAATATGAGAAAGTGCATAATTACAAAAATGTGATTTTCTGGTCATTTAGCCGGAAGGATTATCAGAAAACAAATTGGTGGTCAAAGACAGCCAGTGCAAATGTTAGGGACAAGATTACAATACGGACAGCAAATACTGTAAGAAAAATAGCAGGTTTGTGATATAAAACAAGAAGTTTTTTATATCTCCTGTTGGTTACATTCAGCCAACAGGAAAAGCGACAGTGACGATTACTATCGCTTTTACATTAGATCAGCACAAATTATACCCAAAGGGCCCCCGTAAATTCATGCCCGGCGGGCGGATCTGCAGCTTAGCTGCAGACTAATATACACTTACACAAATAACGCAGCCGCACAGTAGACCAATAAGAGAGCCATCACAATATTAACAAGTCTTGCATGTTTTGAAAAAAATCTACAGAAAACAGTGCCAAACAGCGCCCATACAAATGACCCGGAGGCACCGATCACTGCCAGCACAACCGTAAATCCAACCACTGCCCCAATAGAATGATAAATCGGGAGTATGTATAAAGTCATTGCAGTAATTGCATAAATATAAATCTTCGGGTTGGCAAACTGGAGTACCATACCAGAAAGAAAGCCAGCTTCTTTTCCACCGCCTGCCTCCAGATTTGTCGGGCTTTTCCACACCTTCCATGCAAGGTACAGCATGTAAAGCGCCCCCAATATCTGCATGACAGGTTTTACCTTGGGAAGATATGAAACCAGAGTTGCGCTGCATACTGTACAGATGGTCATAATTATAAAAAATCCACTTAAAATTCCCAAATTAAAACGGACGCTGCGGCGGAAGCCAAGACGAATCGCGTTGCTCATAGAAAGCAGATTATTGGCCCCCGGCGTATAAGCAGTAACAAAACAATACATACGGGAAGAGAATAAACTTAGTATGGACGAGCTTGCTAAGTTAAGTGGTGTAAGTAAAAGTATGCTGGCACAAATAGAGCGTGGAGAAGGCAACCCTACCGTATCCACGCTATGGAAAATATCAAACGGATTGAAAGTACCTTTTGATGCACTTACCGTCCGTCCCAAAACGCCCTATGAGATTGTAAAAACCACAGACCTGGAACCTCTACTGGAGGACAGCGGAAAAGTTAAAAATTACTCTCTTTTTCCAGACGACGAAAACCGCAGATTTGCAGTCTACTATCTCGAACTGGATCAAACAAGTTACTGGGAGTCGGAACCCCATCTGAAAGGAACTACCGAATTTATTACCATATTTGCCGGAAGTATTGAAATTAATATCGATGGTAAGAAACTAACCGTCGGTAAAGGAGAGAGTATACGCTTTAAAGCCGACAGCCCGCACTCCTATCGAAATACCGGAAATGAAACTGCCATTTTGCATATGATTCTGTTCAATCCCTGAATTATAAAATGCCTTCCGTAAAAATACTGCAGGGCCTCTGTTTTAAGATCCTATGCATCATCATTCAAAGTGTAATTTTAAACTGGTTTTTCCCCTCATCGTAAGTATACTCAATTGTCCCGCCCAGCTTGCCCACAATCTTCCGGGCGATGGCAAGCCCCAGCCCGGTACCTCCTTTGGATGTTCTGGCTTTATCCCCGCGCACAAACGGGTCAAATAGAATGGGGCGTATCTCTTCTGCAACCGCCTCCCCGTCATCCTGTATAATCATCTCCGCTCTTCCCCTTAATTCCCTGACGGTGATCCAGGCGCCCTGCCCGGTCTGGTTGTATTTTCTAATATTGCAGAGAAGATTTTCAATTACCCTTGTAAACTCTTTTTTGTCAACATCTGCCGTGATTGGAGTCTCCGGGATCTCAATATGCATCTCAATTCCCTTGTCTTCCAGTTCTTCATAGTATTCGGCGCATACTGAGCGCACCAGCTCGCAGAGGTCTGTCTGTTCCAGCTCCAGTTCATATTCCGGATTATCCAGTTTCAGCAGCAGGAACATTTCATTGACCAGCACATCCACCCTGACCGCCTTTTTGTCTATAATCCGATAGCACTCTTTTAAGTCTTCCGTCTTTACCAGTCCTTCCTCCAGTGCATTTGCATAGCTTTTAATTGTAGCGACAGGAGTTTTGATGTCATGGGACAATTCCAGCAGCATACGGTTTTTCTTTTCTTCGCTGATCCGTTTTTCCCGCTTCTCTTCTTCCAGTCTTTCCGTCATGAAGTTAAAGCTGTCCCGGATCTCCTCGAACTCACGCTGTGCACGAAAATCCAGCCGCACCTGATCCACACCGTTTTTAATCACCTGCTCCATTCCACCGGTGATCTCACCCAGCGGCCTGCGTATCTTTCTGGATAAATAACGGCTCATCAGGAAGCAATTGCCGGCAAAGAACAGTACAAACAGCAAAAGGAACCCGATGGTCAGTCGCCTGCCCTGTTGGCTGCTCCCTGCATTATAATTATAAGTCAGCGACAGCGCCTTCCGGTCTATTTTAATAAAATAGTAGAATGATTGTCCCCCTTTTTGCACCGTCTTTATAAATCCTCTGTAATCCTTTGCCGAGGCGGCCGTTTCCACAAAATTATCGGTCACCAGATATTCGTAAATCTCTTCCTGTGTATACGACTCCGGTTCATCCAGTTTGTCTCCGTATACCTCCAGAACGTGATAGTCTTCATCCAGCTTTTCAATCCAGCCTCCATTTTTTTCAAGTACACTCAGGTTCTGGATTTTCCCGCTGCCATCCACCATATCATATGGCGCCAGTGTCTCAATACTGCCGCCCCCGATGCCAATCAGTATCCCGAACATGCATACGTTCACTCCGATTACAAGAAAGACAGCAAAGAGAACATAACTGCCGACCAGCTGCCGGAATACGCTGCCGGAATTTTTTCTTATACTCATCACGTCTCCCTCTCCATCTTGTATCCCAGGCCCTTTACTGTCTTGATCTGAGGCGGCTGCTCGCCTGACTGTTCCAGTTTTCCCCTCAGATTACTGATATGTACCATAACGGTATTGTCATCCCCCGCGTAGGAATCTTCCCACACACTTTCAAAAATCTGCTGTTTTGTAAAGATTCTTCCCGGCTGTCCCATGAACAGCTTTAATATCTTAAACTCCGTGGATGTCAGCTCTACTGCCCTGCCGTCCAGCTCCACTGTCCCTTCCTCTTCGCTGAGCAGCAGACCCCGGAGACGGAGCACTTCCCGGGTCTGCTTTGTTTCTTCACGGTAATCATAATTTCTTCTGAGCTGCGCTTTGATACGCGCCACAACCTCCAGCGGATTATAAGGTTTTGTGATGTAATCATCTGCCCCCAGTTCCAGCCCCAGGATCTTATCATAATCCTCACTCTTCGCAGTCAGCATAATCGCCGGAATCCGGCTGGCCTCCCTGATCTTTCTGAGTACCGCATATCCGTCCAGCCCGGGCATCATAATATCCAGAAGGACAAGGTGCACTTCCTCCCTCCGGAAGATTTCCATTGCCTCAATCCCATCCTTTGCCTTCCTGATTCCGATATGTTCCCTGTCCAGATAAAGTTCCAGTACATCCAGAAGCTCTGCCTCATCATCCGCCGCCAGAATTGTATACATTGCTCATTCCTCCCACTTTGCTGTGAATCCGGTATTCCCGGATTATAATGCCGTTCCTGTTTTTGGTATAAAGCAGGCCGACATATCTGCTTTTTCCAGGGTCAGCAGCCGCACCTTTTTCTCGATTCCGCCTGCATAACCTGTCAGGCTTCCGTTTGTTCCGACTACTCTGTGGCAGGGTATCATTAAAGAAATGGCATTGTGCCCTACGGCGCCTCCCACTGCCTGTGCAGACATTTTGTCAAGCCCCTTCCGCCTTGCAATCCTGTCCGCAATCCCGCCGTAGGTCATCGTCTGCCCGTACGGAATCGTAAGCAGAATTTCCCATACCTCTTTGCGGAATGGAGTCGTCTCCATCAATAACGGAGGTGTAAAACCCGGCTCTTTTCCGCTGAAATAAATGTCCAGCCAGCGTTTTGCTTCCTCAAAAACAGCCAGTTCCTTTTCTTCACAGTTTTTCGCCAGCCCAGCGCCAAAATATTTTTGCCCGTCAAACCATAGGCCTGTAATCGCTGTTCCATTGCTTGAAATCGTAATGTCCCCCAATGGAGAATGATAGTGATAAGTGTAGGTCATTGCATGACACCTCCCAATATGTTCTTCTGCTTTTTTCTGAACCATATAAAACAGCATGTAAAAAATATAATTCCCCAAACCGTTGCAATCGGTGTCGCTAATCCTACATATGTCAGCGATGAACCCGGCAGTCTTGACATGAAAAGGGAGACCGGAATCCGAATGCACAGAGCCGATATGATCCCCTGGAACATGACAGGCTTTGACACTCCATTTCCATTGAAGTATCCGATACTGCTGAACAATATACAGGTCAGAATACATTCCGGGCAGAATCCTTTCAGATAAGCGGCGCTCTGCGTGATAACCTCCACATCACTTGCAAATATGGAGGAAAGAAGCTCTCCGCCGAAAAAGCTGAACAGAAACATAAAAACTCCTACTGCACCGCCCCCCAGCATAGCCGTATAGAATCCCTGAAATGCGCGCTTATGTTTTCCTGCTCCAACATTATGTGCGACAAATGCGGACACACTCTGCATCACGGAAGCCGGAACCAGCAGCATAAAGGATACGAGCTTCTGAGCAACACCATACCCCGCCGACGGCATCAGCCCCATACCGTTTACGATCGAATTAATCACCAGGAACGAGATCTGTACCGTTGTCTCCTGCAGAGCAATCGGAACTCCCACCCGGAGAATTTTTCTCAGCTCTATTTTTGAGAGCCTCATCTGCTGCTTTGTAAATGTAATTCCCAAATCCTTCCGTTTTAGTACGGCCAATGATATGATAACCGATACCATCTGCGCAAGGACCGTGGCCAGTGCGGCACCGGCAACATCCATATGTAAGACTCCCACAAAAAACAAGTCACCAATAATATTTACCACACATGCGATCCCAACAAAAAGAAACGGCAGATTCGCATTTCCAACGCCCCTGAGGATACTGCTGATCACATTATAGGCAATGATAACAATAATACCGCCCGAGCAAATCCGGATATACTGAATTGCTTTTTCTACCGATTCTGCCGGCACCTGGAGAATCTGCACAATATTTCCTGCGAATACTTCCAACAGTATGGTCATGATAATGCCAAGTGCCAAAAACAGAATCACGGTTGTACCAACCGTATCCCCTGCCTCTTCCGGTTTCTTCTCACCAATATGCTGGCCGATAATTACCGTGGAGCCCATCGCTAGGCTTGTAATGATAAATGTAACCATCTGCATAAATACACTGCCTGTTCCTACCGCGGAAATACTTGCCGCGTCTCCAAACCTCCCGACGATCAGCAGATCGACTGCGCCATACGCCGACTGCAGAACCAATGCGCCCAAAACGGGAACTGCAAACTTAATAAGCGCAATTCCCACAGAACCTTCCGTAAATGAAATTTCCTTTTTCCCTTTAGCTTCCATAATTTTAATTCTCCAATCCCGGCATCGTTTCTTGCAGTCTTGTGATCGTCTGTACTGTCTGCTCTACTTGATCTGTTGAAATATCAGCGAGGTTGTCCGCCCATTTACCATGAAATTCCAGAACATACTTTTTCACATATGCCTCTCCCTTATCGGTAAGTTTCAGTAATATAGTGCGCTTATCCTGTGACTTGCTGTGTTTTCGTATCAGTTTTCTTTCTTCCAATTCTTTTACCAGCTTAGTAACACTTGGCAAAGTAATGTTTAGTGTCCTGCTTATATCACTCACACAGCATTCTTCCTGATAAACCGCCATTTTATAAATCACGTGTAAAACGTGGATATGGCGGGGTTTGATCCCCTTTGGGAGCGCGGGAAGTGTTTCGATTATTTTCTTGGCAATAAAACAGCAGTCCAATAATTTTTCCAGCTCTTTTGCATTCATAAGACTCCATTCCTTCTATTATTTACCGTTAATAATTACTATTAGTAATAATAAAGTCATCGGAATGCTTTGTCAACCTTTTAAGCTTATTACAGCCAAAAACAGTAACCGTTCAGATCATGAAGGAATGGCCGCCAGACGAATTAATATGCCGCTCCCGCTTCGGAGCTCCTCCCAGTAGATGAGCTTTTCGGTGTCCTCATCCCCCCGCAACACTAAAGCTTGTATTCTGCAGCCTTGTCCAGCAGCTGATCCAGACTCTCTGTATAATCCAGGCTCTCCTTCCAATCAGGATCAAGTTTATCCAGGATTAGGCATTTGGCCATGCCGGTCCGGTAATATTTTCCTCTGCCGCCTTCAAAAGCATCCAGGGTATCGAGATACCGCTCCTGGTATTCCTTCCCGCTGCGCAGGGATCTCAGTATATTTCCTTCTACATAATATGCCGTTCCCTCTGTCAATTCACAGCGCTGCTCAGCGATAAGTGCTTTTGCTGACATGTTTTCCTGACGCTGCCTCTGCTGGGTTCTATATTGCACTACGGCCGCTTTCAGCTTGTCTGTCTCCTTCTCCTGTGCCGCAGCTTTTAAAAGCTGCATCTCCTTTATCATGCGCTTCTTCTGCTCTTTATCCTGATCCACCTCTTTTATAAACAGAGCATCTTCCGAACTGCCCGTTTCATTCCCGCTTTGCTCCAGCTCCTTTTCCATCTGGACAGGGGACAGGTTTTCTCCCAGGATCCGGAAATGGCTGAGCTGCCAGGCGTGGAATGCTTCATGCCAGATTGTGGCGATCTGCTCTTCTTTGCCATATCCGCTCCCCGATACCATCCCTTCCACGCCGCCTGCCAGGGACAGCAGGCTGTCAAACCTCTCCAGGGTGGGAATAATTACCTCATAATGATCCCCCACCGGATAAGCTGTTCCTGCAAAGGTTTCGAGTACCGGGGAACGCTTTTCTATGCCGCCCTGATAAAATACATAGTCTGCTTTTCCATCATACATGGCAACCGGATAATCCTCCAGCCTGAAATTAGAAAAGCCCAGTTTATCTGCCTGTTCCTGTTCTTCCAGTGCTTTGCTGTAAATCTGCTTCTCCTGGATTCCGATTCCCCGGTCTGCCGTAAAAGTCCAGCCTGCCAACAGTGCTATTCCGGCTGCGGCTGCGATCACCTTCTGTACACTGATCCGTTTTTTGCGGATCCTCTTTATGCTGTCCTTCTTTGCACTTGGCTTCTCTGTGCTGTCTTTGTTTATACTAAGCATCTCTGTACCTGCCTTTTTCATATTTTTCTTCATCTCTACGCCTCCTTTCTGCGGAACAGATACAGCAGCATCCCACATACGTAGAGAACCAGAAGACCGCCCAGTATGCTGTGGATCTGAATACTTTTACCGGAAAGAAACCTTCCCGCCTGTGACTCCACTGCGTACAGATCCGGTATTAGAAGTAGGATTCCGCGCAGTACCTGCCGTGCCAGGCCGGATACAATTCCCGACAGAGTTTCCAAAACGGGATGCATTGTTCCCGCCAGCATGAACGCTACGGCAAGCACTCCTGCTGCCATTCCGGGCAGAATCAGGCTGACCGCGCTTGTAAACAGGCTCACGGCCGCTGTGCTGACTGAAAAGAGCAAAAATGCAGGGATACATTTTGCAAGAACTGCATATTCCCCTTTGACCCCCGCAAATACCATCACTCCAGCATACAAGATAAATAAAGCGCACAGAGAACTAATGATGCCTGCAAGGGCAAGCTGCCCGTGATATTTCCACTGGCTGATGCCGCGGATCCAGACCAGATGGCTGGTCTTTCTCTCGTATTCATTCGGTATCGTCCGCAGGCTGAGTGCAATGGCTATTCCGCCGCCGATTACGGAGACCACATTCAGCACCAAGGGCATCATCATACCGAATTCAGTCACAGGCACGCCGTTTACGGACAATGTCGCCGCTCCGCTCATGCACATCATCACGATAAGGATTCCGATTATAAGCACAACATAGATATCTTTTCTTCTCATCCGCTCTCTTAAAGCATTTTTCATGATTCCCATCTCTCTGCTCCTCCGATCTTCTCTACAAATATCTCTTCCAGGCTTCTCCTGTCTCTTCCCTTTTCCCATTCGTGGAGCAGGCAGCCTTTTTTCATAATAATTCCTCTGTCGCACACACGCTCAATGTCATTGAGGATATGGGAATTAATGATAATTGTTTTCCCCTCTTCCTTTAAACATTGAATTGTATGCATCATCTCCACTCGCCCCAGTGCGTCCAGGCCGGCGGAGGGCTCATCCAGAATCAGAAGCTCCGGATCCCCCAGCAGGGCCTGCGCCAGAGCCAGCCGCTGCAGCATCCCTTTGGAATAATTTTTCACCCTTGTCTTACTCTCTTCCAGCCCCGCCCGCTCAAGCAGTTCGGGGATCTGTTTCTTCAACTCTGCCTTCGGTATCTTCTGAAGGCCTCCGTAGAATTCCAGCACCTCCCTGCCGTTCAGGAACGGATAAAAATACGGCGTCTCCGGGGAATACCCGATCCGGATTTCCTCCTGTATTTCCACCTTTCCTGCATCCTTTGGGATCAAGTTCAAAATCATTTTTATGGTGGTCGTCTTGCCCGCGCCGTTGCTTCCGAGCAGGGCAAAGACTTCGCCCCTGCGGACAGAAAAATTCAGATTATTGACTGCGCACTGCTTTTGGTATATTTTCTTCAGATTGCTGCATGATAGCATGTTCATATGTACCCTCCCTTGTTAAGATATGTCTATCTTACGACAGCGCCTTAAAGAGAAGATAAATGCAACCTAAAGTTAACCTTAATATTAACGGGAACGTAAAATAAAAGGTGAACCAGATTTCCGCCGGGCCGTGTACTTCCCGTTTGAAACCTAATCCACCTTTTATTCAGCCTCACCGTATCTCTTTCACCGGTACCGCCGTACGCTTTGTTTTTAAAAATAATATGATAAATACCAATGTTCCCACCAGGCATAGAACATTGGAGGCCATGCCCCAAGTCAGCCCGAATGTCCCGCAGATCAGTCCCATAACCCATGGAAAAACAGTATGCCCCATGCTGATGCTGACAAAGAAAACAACCGAGACAGTACTTTGGCAGTCCGCACACTCCTTGTACCCTATGGTCAAAATTAACGGAATGGCGGCCCCTGCGAACAGTCCTGCCGCCGCATAGCCAATCATTGCAATAGCCATCACCGGTATCAATACACCTGCCAGATGAAGTACAATAGCCAGCGCCAGTCCCACTGTCAGAATATGCTCTTCCTTAAACCGGATTGTCAGCCTGGCACAAACCAGCCTTCCTATGACAAGGCAGACCCAGAACAATGAAGAACCCATACTTGCAGTAAACGTACCCGCGTCATATTGATACTGCAGGTACAGCGGCACCCATGTGCTGATTCCGCCCTGATGCCCACAATAAAAGAACATGGCAAGCAGTAAATATATAATAACCGGCTTTTTTAATATTCCAAAGTTCATACGGTTCTGATTTTGTGCTCCGATTGCCGCCGTTCTCACCGGGGCTTTCCCTTTGAGCAAAAAAACTACCAGCAAGACCACACTCACAGCTCCGATATAGCCATAAATCATCTGCCACCGTGGCAAGACCGTCAGAAGCTTTGCAGCCAGAAGCGGCCCGGCAAAGGATCCAGCGCCGAAGCAGCCATGCAGCAGATTTATATAGATCCTTTCTGTTCGTCATGATATGCTGCTATCTCCGTGTTTACTGTCAAATCCAGAAATTTAGTTGCAATTCCAATAAGAAGCAGCAAGATAAGAAAAACCGTAAGGGTATCTGCCCAGCTTACTGCGAGCATTCCCAGCGCAAATACCGCGTATGTAATGAAAATCCATGTCCTGTTTTGAAAGTATTTCAATACGAAAGCGGATACAATTACACCGGCTAAACAGCCAGTATTGTATAGAACTGTGAAAATACCCCCTCCCGAGACATCCATTCCAAAATCATTCAGAAAATCTACCATGAACGTGCCCAGAATAGCTGTACCTACCGCATAGGTAAAAAATAATCCATATATTAAAATGAAATACGCCGTATTTTTGTTCTTCATTTCGGTTCCTCCAATATTACTTTCTTAATAGAATCTTGACAGTTCAGACAGGTCTGAACTGTTACACAGAATCCTCAAAAGGATTTTCCAGCCTCTTATAGTCTCTGTGAAAATCTATTTGTTTGTTTTCAAAATAATAATATCAAAGGTAAAATTACGACTCTATAATAATATCACTAACTTTTGTCAATATATTACTTCTTTACTCTGCTGCTGTTATTATTACGGCTTTAATTTACAATGAACCTTTTCAGAAACAGATATAGTTCCTTATTTGTCCTGCTGTTTATCCGTTCATCCTCAAGGTACTTCGGAAGCGCCTCCCCCGCAGGGCATTCCCCGCAGATGTCCGCACCAATAACCTCCCTGTTCACAAGCAGGAGTTCCAGAATCTCTTCCAGCATCCTGACAGACATTCCTCCCTGGCTCCAGTTTGTTCTTGCATAATTCTTCCCCAGTACATCCTTATCAATAGAAATATACAATGGGATATGCTCCGGTATCTTTTTCAAATCCTGTCTTGCTTTATTCTGTTCCAGTTCCTGGAGGCTGACACAGAGCAGCCGGCGCCTTCTGTCATCCGGTATTTCTTCAATCGTCCGGCTGTCCGGACCGATCAGCACGAGCTGCTCCAGATACGGATGCGTGAGAAGCACCTCTCCCGCCCAGCTACCGCAGCTTGTCAGGTCATGAACCAGAGGAATCTGCATGTCATTGTGGTAATCGAATAATATCAGAGAGAACGGAAACTTGATTTTTTCCAGGAAAAATTTCGTAACATAATGATAATTTCCCGAGTCCAGAAAATGAATTCCCGAGGGGCCGCAGGACTTGAGCCTGCACCGGATCTCATCTTCGGCTTCGGGTGTGCAGTACATGCTGCATTGCATGATATCAGAACAGTCTATGTATTGGATGTCCTGCAGTTCTTGCTGTGTCATTTCGGGATAGCAATGCGTAAAATCCATAATCAGATTTCTCAACTATCTGTTCTCCTTTCCTCCAAAGTTCATATGCCGCGGTTCTTGCTGTGTCTTTCGGTTAAATTTCTTTTACCATTATATCCATCAAGTTCTAAGTTACCGCTAAAACCAATGGGCTTTCATATACTTTCTTCCGTTCCGCAGGTTCATCAGATAGGATTGATAAGGCACAGTAACCCCTACTTTGTAAAAACCCCACAGATCGTTTCGCCATAATCCGAGAATTGCTTTCCTGCTACATCGCCATAGAACTCAAAACCGTTGAAGCCTGCGATTTGAATCTCCGACAGCAGCTTTTCTTTTGTAAAGAAATGATCCCATATATTGTAGCAGCTTATCGCTTCGTCGGTCAATACAACACATTGGCGAAGCTCTGTGGCGTCTTCATCGTCGTACTGATATACAGACTCCAAACAGATATGCGGCTTCTCACACCAAAAACCACCTGCCTCGCAGTACTGCCAAGTACGGCTTTCGTTTTTTCTCATACTTGGCGTAAAAACATCAACGATAAACTTTCCGTTTTGTCTTAAAGCCTTATAAATCCTCTTTAATAAAAGAAGCCTGTCCGCTAACGGCAGAACGGCATAGTCGCAGTAGATCAATGTGACGGCATCAAATTGATTCCTGTAATTCATCGTCAAATAATTTTGATAATGGTACTCAATGGCACTGCCATGCAGCTTCGCTTGTTCTTTTGCGTATGCAATTGAACGTCTGGAAAAATCCACGCCAGTGACGGAATATCCGGCCTTGTGAAAACGCTGTGCATAAAGGCCGGGGCCACAGCCTAAATCCAGTAAGGATTTATATCGGGATGGCGGTGCAATTTTGGAAATCCATTGAACCGATCGGTCAAGGAATTCATGCCTTCGGGTTGCCGCTTCCTCCTGCGGATTAAGATGCGCTTCCAGCATCCCTTTGGATATATGCGGGTCATTCCAGAACTCTCCTGTGCTAGGAGCATATAGTTGCGGCTTTGTAAGGTAACCGCTTAATTGTCGAATCATTATTTCCTCCTCGGGGTCAAACCGCTTGTGCTATTTTGGTTGGCGTATAACTGCAAAAATTGCAATTACCAAACAAAAAGCCGGATTAAGAAAATCACAAAAAGATGTGCGGGGTAATAGATATATTGTACTATAGATACCACACGCTAAATTCTGATTTTTCTTCCAGGCAAACGAGAATTTACTATATTGCCTTACTGTAAACAAAACATTTTAATGGAACTCTGCCTTTCGGCATTTTCAAGATGATTTCTTTCTCTTCCGCTCTTTCAAATCCTCTATGCTCATAAAACTGATATGTGCAGGCATCATCCGTGTAAAGATAAAGCGTTTTCCCCTCTTCCTTTTCTTCCAAGGCATTAAGCAGAGCCGTACCTATACCCTTGATTCTACAATCCGGGTCTGCCGCAAGAAATAGAATTTCACCATCAGGCATATTGGATTTCAAATAATGTGCTAACAGTTCTTTTGTGGTATCCTCATAAAGATCAGCACCACCCTTAAAAAAAGTCCTCTGCATCACATCAACAATTTTAATGTAGATTTTTTGCAGAAAGCTCTGGTATTTCTTTTCTTCGCTTTTCACTTCTGCCAATAAAACGCCTACGAATTCACCGTCTGCATATGCCGCCAAAATCTGTGTTGCACGATTTATTTCGAGATACCAAAAATATCTGCCATAAGCATTAAGCAGAAATTTATTGTCCAGATACCAATCAAAGTGCATACCTTTAATTGCAAATTGAATTGCTTTTTTATGATCTTTTTTTCGTATATCTTTAATTTCTATTTTCAAAACCATACCTCACTAAATTCTAATTTGGCTTTTTAGCCACCCCTCCGCAAACTGAAGGTTGTAACTGATCCATTCTCTCAAAAACATATGTTCTACACCATTTTAACAAAGTTTGTTATAAACAACAAGTAAGCATCAGTATAAGTTTTTCAGAGCCCGTTGACGTTTTTTGTCCGAAAAAATTGAAGTCTATACAAAGCATTTGGTAGATGGATATGAGGCGGAATTAAATTTGAAAGAAGAATCCAGCGGTACAATGAAAGTATTTGGAATGCTGCCATTTATTGCAGAAAGTCTTTTGGATAGAACAACATTGGTTGTAGATGAATTAGATGCGAAAATACATCCAGTAATTACTACGTCATATCATCCTGCTATTTAATGATATGAATGTAAATCGCAAAGGTGCACAGCTGATTTTTACATCCCATGATTTATCAACAATGAATAGTGATCTATTCCGAAGGGACGAAATCTGGTTTGTAGCAAAAGGAAATGGCGAGAATTCAAAGTTATATTCTTTGGTCGAGTTTAAGAATGAAAAAGGAGAATCAGTACGTAAGGACGCTAAATTTGACAAGCAGTATCTGGAAGGCAAGTATGGCGCTGTTCCATACCTCAGAAAGTTAATAGATTGGGGGAAGGTCAATGCCTAAGATTGCACCTTTTTTCTATTCCGCTCCTATGTTAAGATAAAGATAACTCAGCCGGCCGGCCCAAAAAGCCTATAAGTATTTTCCGGTATGTCTATGTCACCACAATACGAGATTAACAGGAGGTTTGAATGTCAAAGAAAAAAGTACTTATTATAGGAATCGTTTCCGTGATCTGTGTATGCATCGGAATCTTTTTCATGACCCGCCCACGCAGAGACAAAGATACGGAGCCGGCCGAAAATGCAGAAAGCCCCCCGGGCGTATACGCAGCCCAGGAGATTGAAGACGCCAAGCAGATTGTCCGTGACCAATTTACAGAAATGTTCACCGGCTGTACCCTGACCGGCCTGTGGTATGACGGAGAAATCAGCCGCAAACAGGCCGATGAATGGGCCAAACAGTATGAAGCCAAAGAAGCGCTCGTCCTGCTGTCTAATTTCGATGTAGACGCTTCCGGAGGAGACGGAAGCCTGAATCCCAATTCCACCTACACTGACTGGAACTGGATTCTCGTCCGCAATTCCGATAGCGAAGCATGGACCCTAAAGACATGGGGCTATTGATAAGCATAGATCCTCTTAATATCTCCCCTGCAGCTCTGAGTCCCATGGGAGCAGGATAAATATCACAAAATACTGGGAAGTTTTCCCGTCTGCTGCGGGAGCCCGGCGCCGGTCCGGGCGCTCTTTGCCAGCTTGTCCGTTCATGTGCAGGCCTATTCTCTGAGAGGTATATTTCTCCGCATTTTGCAATATAGTATATTAATTTTATTTTTTCGAGGGCGCCATGCAGACAGTTTTCCAAAAAACATTGGAAAGTACAATGTACTACCACAATATCCCTGTTTTTATCTACAAGATCCGTTATCCCTTTTTTACAACCACATGCAGCTCAGCTGCCGCCAGGAAGATCAACCAATACTATATCTGCCATTCCCGGGCGGCAGAAAATTACTGCCAAACAGTTCTTTTCCCCCAGGCCGTTGAGAGTGCCCGGTACATTCAAGATGATCATATTCCCTTTAATTCTTATGAGATGGATACCCAGTTCAAAATTACACTGAATCATGATTCTATCGCCAGCCTTTATAGCGACCAGTATACCTACATGGGCGGGGCCCACGGCATGACCCGCCGGAACTCAGATACATGGGACTTTTCTACCGGTTACCGCATCTGCCTTCGGACGATATATTCCGGAAATTCTTCTTATCCGGAGAACATATTGGAAGAAATTGAGAGGCAGACCGCAGAGCGTTTGGCGGCCTCCCCCTCTTCTTATTTTGATAATTATCCGGCTCTTATACGGGAGCATTTTAATCCTCAAAGTTATTTTCTTGAACCGCGCAGTATTGTCATATACTATCAGCAATATGACATTGCCCCCTATGCCACGGGAATCCCCGAATTCAGGCTTCCTTACCCGGAAAATATTACCTCTTGTATATAGAACATATGTTCTGATACAATCGTTTTAAAGGAGGTAGTACCCATGAAGACTGTTATCTACCATATTGATGTGAACAGTGCGTTTCTCTCCTGGGAAGCCGCATACCGTCTTCATCATCTGGGCGGCACCCTGGATCTGCGCACCATTCCTTCCGCGGTCTCCGGGGATATGGCGGCAAGGCACGGCATTATTCTTGCCAAAAGCACTCCTGCAAAACACTTCGGCATCCATACCGGGCAGACGGTCCTGGAGGCCCGTCAGAAATGTCCCGCTCTTTATATGGTTCCCCCCAATTATGGGCTTTACCAGAAATGTTCCGATGCCTTTATCAAGGTCCTGAATGAATATACGCCCACGGTGGAACAGTACAGTATTGACGAGGCCTTTATGGATATGAGCAGCACCCTGCACCTCTTTGGAAGTCCTGCCGGAACCGCCATGAGGATCAGGGACCGCATCCGTGAAGAACTTGGCTTTACCGTAAATATAGGGATTTCCAGCAATAAATTGCTGGCAAAGATGGCCAGCGGATTTCGCAAGCCTGACCGGGTCCACACCCTTTTCCCGGAGGAAATCCAAGAGAAAATGTGGCCTCTGCCCGTCTCGGATTTATTTTTTGTGGGCAGGGCCACGGCCTCCAAGCTCCTGAAGCTTGGTATCCGGACGATTGGCGAGCTTGCGGCAAGCGATCCCGAGCTTCTCTCCTCTCATCTGAAAAAACACGGCAAGGTTATCTGGGCTTTTGCCAATGGAATTGATTTTTCCTCTGTGGAGCCTGAACCGCCGCCGCAGAAGGGGTTCGGCAATTCTACCACCATTGCCTTTGATGTGACGGATGCTGGGATCGCCCACCTGGTACTTCTGGGGCTTGCCGAAACGGTGGGTTCCAGGCTCAGGGAGAATCAGGTGCAGGCAGAACTGATGTCTGTAGGAATCAAAAGCTTTGATCTGAGTTATGCCAGCCATCAGATGATTCTGGATAACCCCACTAACATTACCACGGAGCTGTACCGGTCTGCGTGCCGCCTGTTTGACCAGCTCTGGGATGGCAGAACAGCAATCCGGCATCTGGGCATCCATACAGGCAGACTGCAGGATGGAACGGCCCTTCGGCAAATGAGCCTTTTTGATACAGCGGACTACGCAAAGCTGGAAGCATGGGACAGCACTATCGATTCCATCCGGAAGAGATATGGCATGGATGCGGTCCGGCGGGCCGCCTTTCTGGATACGCCGATCGACCATCTGGAGGGAGGCATTTCCCGGGAAAAGCGAGATGTAGACTATTCCCTCCTCTGCATCGAATAATTTTACTCCGGCAGATAGTTTTATTTTTTAATACAGGAGATTTGTTAAGAGATGAAAAAGCTGATGTGTATCTTACGCTATAAGACAGGAGGTATATAAGTTATGGGTATGGGAATCGGAATTAATGTTCATACACCGGATGCCGGAAAGATCCGGGGACGCCAGGAACCAGTGGCCTGCGGTGTCTGGTATACAAGCACCGGAACCGCCATCCCAAAACTGATCAAATTCCAGGGGGAGGACGGCGAGATCCGCACACTGACAAATCTGCATGTGCTTTCCTTTGAAAAAAAGAATTACTGCGGCATTCCCACCGTAGAATACGAATGTGATGCAGTGGTCGATGCCCGCCGCTATCTCTTCCATCTGCTCTACTATGTAGAGCATCAGAAATGGACGGTGCTCTGGAAGTCCTCCCAGAGCATATAACCCGCCGAAACCTTTTTTACTGTTTCAGTTTTCCACCTGATAAATGCGTGCAAACTCTCTCACATGCCGCTCAAGAACCATAAGCGCTTCCTCTTCTTGCTCCGGCTCCTGGTCGTATTTATTAAGGAGGAAAAAAATGGGGGAATAAAAGTGAAGAGCCATCACTTCCGGATCTGCCTCTCTGAAGATTCTCCTCCTGCACATTTCTTCAAACAGGGCGCTCTGATAGGAGATGCTGGCTTCCATAAAGATCTGGCGGTATACTTTATATATGTCTTTGCTGCGGTACTGCTCTATCGTCAGCATCCTTCTGAACCTGGCAGCGAATTCGTCCTTCAGATAAAACAGAAAGATGCCCCTGCTAAGTGCCAGCAATGCCTCAAGCGAGAGACCGCCATACAATGCGGCGGCCTCTCCCATATCCGATTCACCCGGAAGGCCAAAATCCAGAGAGATCCGTTCCATCCTAAGGGACATCTCCTGTACAATCGTATCAAAAATCTCCTGTTTGCTTTTATAATGTTTATACAGAGAACTGTCTTTGATCCCCACTGCATCCGCAATATTCTTCACACTGGTTCCCTGATATCCCTTTTCCGCAAAGAGCGTCAACGCTTCCTCTATAATCCGTTCTTTCGTTGTCATACGTGTCTCCTCTAAATGTGCATGATTTATTCGCATTGCAGCAGCGCCTGTACTTCACGCTCCCGTCCAAACAGTACACAGCCGCCGCTGTGCTCTGCATCCAGCAGCCCACCGGCCTGAAGCCTCGCAAACAGAGGGGAACGCAGCACTTCCCGCAGACTTTTCCCCCGGATATTTGTATCTGAATACGGGGAAAACGGGCACGGTTCTGCCCCTCCGTCCGCGTTGATGTGGAAAAATCCCCTGCCCGCCGCCAGACAGCCGCCCGATGATTTCTCGTCTCCCGGGAAGGATATGTACAGCATGGACGTATTCCGGCTTCGAAGTTCTGCAAGCCTTTTATCCATAAATGCCCGGTCTGTATCATCCGGCGCCAGTTCCTGCGTCTTCCCGTCAGCGGGAACATATTCTACATAAATCACGGCTTTACACCCGGCCTTATCGAGTTCTTCTGTGAAATCGCAGGAAGTCACTTCTGCTATATTTTCTTTTGTCACAGTAATAGATGTGCCAAACAGAATTCCCGCTTTTTTCATCCGTTCCATGGAATCTGACAATATTTTATAAACGCCGTCTCCACGCCTCGCATCTGTTCTTCCCCGCTCTCCTTCAATACTGAAAACCGGCACCAGGTTCCTGTGATCGGAAAATAACTGTTCATAGGACGCATCCAGCATAGTCCCGTTTGTAAACACAGGGAATAAAATCCGCTTATGTACTGCCGCCTCTTCCAGGACATCCCGCCTTAATAACGGTTCCCCTCCTGCCAGCAGAATAAAGCCGATTCCGGTCTCCTCGGCCTGTGAAAAAAGGCTGCCCCACTCTTCCCGGGCCATCTGCCTCTTTGTAATCTCTTCCTCACACAGATGGTTTGCCCGTGCATAACAGCCTTTGCAGTGGAGATTGCACAGACTGGTAATACTTGCTATCAAAAACGGAGGAATATGTTCCCCTCCCGCTTCCGCTTTTTGGCGCAGTTTCCGCGCTGCCCTCGAAGCCGCTGCATACTGTACCATAAACGCACTTTCCTTCGGATTGTCCAGGGAAGCTTTCAGTATCCCCTTTATAATATTTTCTACACCACCGCTTAAATATTCTTCTAATTCAAATGTCTGCATCCTTTCCCTCTTTTCTTTCTGCAAATATCAACCTGCTCTGCACAGTAAACGGACAGGCTAATAACCACTCGCTTTACATTCTCAGTATAGCTAGCGGTTATTAGCCTGTCAAGAGCAGATAAGAATCTTTCTTTATTTGCAACAATTTGGTTACTGTTCGCTTCCCCAACCTATCAGCGTAGTGATGGGCTGGAGCAACAACGTAAAACAACCGATGAGCCTGCCCTCGCTGAAGGCAGCTTTAAATGAGCAGGCGGTGTTACTGTTTACAGGCTTGCCTGTGAACAGTAACACAATTAATTCTTTTTCTGTATCATACTCTCAAACTTCTTTTCCGACAATATCTCGTTTGTTACAAATTCACCATCATAGAAAAGACTGAAAGAGGTAAAGGGCGCCGGTGCACTTTGAGCCTGTTCTGCTGTTTCGATTTTTACCGAGTGCCACGGCACCTGATTTTTGAGTGCTGCCGCCTCCAGAATCGGAATATATTTTGCCGTAAACGGACATTGGTTTGTATAGTATGCTACATATCCTTTCTCGTCCACATGCGGCTTTTTTACATGTTTCATAAATGCCGGTTTGTCCACATTTTCAGTAAATGGCAGATACATCAGCTCATAAAAGGGTTCTGCCGTATCCACAGTTTCGAATCCCTTATACTTCAAATATCCTGGATCCATCAGAAATGGCCGTTTCTTTGCGGAAGACAGTACAACAAGCCCTTTCTTCCCCTTTTCTCGGCTGTCCCGAATACACTCTTCCAGCAGCTGACTGGAATATCCCTGTCCCTTAAACTTACCGGATACCCAGAAGCAGTCAATATACATATATCCCGGCGCTTTGACCGGCACCCAGGCCGACTCCGCGGGAATATATTCTATAAAGCATTTCCCCCGCACATCCCCCTTCAAAAATACCAGGCCTTCGTCCAGCCTGTCCCCCAGCCATGCCTTCTTGGAGGCAACCTGGCAGTCCTTATTGTTGGAAATTGCACAGCAGATATGTTCCTTCTCCAGATTTTCCTTTGTCAATGCAATCAATTTCATATATGTTTTTCCTCTTTTCTCCGCCACATAACCTGCGCAACGATTATTTTCTATATTTAGGTTAACATATAAAACATGACATCTGTATGTCATATATAACCCCTGCGAGGTAAAATGATGGTCCGGCCACCCCATCACCTTAAGCGCATCATTAGAATCTAAATCGAGCAGTGCCTGTGATATTTCAATCAAATTTCTTCCAAGATCAAGTCTTCCATATATTCCTTCGCTTCATTCTCATTCTCCATTATTGCATCCATATCCCCAAATCTCATAAGCACTATAGGCATGGTCAAAATGATACCCCAGCTTTTCTGCCAATGCGGCAGACCCTTTATTCTGAGCATCCCAGCTGGGATACCAGTCCCGTTCCAGGCATTCTAAAATCAGCTTTGCACCGGCAGCATAAGCGAGACCTTGTCTGCGATATTCTTCCTTTGTATCAATCTCTATTTCGATTCCGCCTATATAGCCTGCATAAGAAGATGCACCGGAAACAATCTCATCTTCTTTCAAAATCACCACTCCCAAACCATGGTCCCGATACTCTGGATATTCCTTATATTGAGATACCAGATCCCGGCTCCATTCGAAAAGACTGCACTGCCTGAAAATGGATTCATCTATCATCTCTATACGATAATCCGCCGGCAGCCCGGCAACTGCTGCTTCTAATGCCGCTTTGTTGAAGACCTCTTTTTCCTTTTTAAAGGCATAGCGCACAACCTTTTTCGCCTTTTCCCCGTAATACTTTTCAATCACCCCGCTCCACTGATCAGTCTGCGGAATCATAATCATAAACTCTTGTTTGCAGCAATCGGGCTTATATGCGGCTAATTCTTCATCTGGTTTTCCCGCCAAAAAGCAAAAGTCTCCTAACATAGCCATGGCAGAGTTGGGCGCGTCTGTATTATCCACATATATGTGCCCCATCACATTCTGCAGGCATGACCAAATAAGCGTCTCATCCCAGCCTGCAAAGAGCGGTTCTGCTTTGTGACGCTGCTGCAACATATATGCCTTATTCTGCCGCTCTGCTGCAAACCTGCCCGCAGAGCATGCACTGAGGGGTGCCCCTGTGGATACTTTTTTACTGGCATTACGCAAATAATCATCTGCTTCTTTTCTTGATTTAAAAATAATGATCTCTTTTTCCTTCCGATATTTATTCAGCAGTTCATATATCTGCGGCAATTGTTTATCTGGAAAATCAATAATCCATTGTTTAAATTCTTCATCAAATTCCGATTCGACCCATGGCATATCTTCGCGTTTTTTTCCTATCCGGGATTCTGCACCTGAAAGGCAGGTTTCCAGCGGATAATCCATTAGAAAAACAGTGTCGCATGCTTTCAGACGTTCTGCAAGTGTTCTCTGATAATTACCGTCAATAATCCATCTGTCTTTTTTTATAATATCATTCGACAGCGTATCAAACTCTTCTCTTGTGATATTTGTTTGATCCGGCTTATGCCACAGCATATCCAGGTAATATAGCGGTAATCCGGTCAAATTTCTAAGTCTCCGGGCAAATGTACTTTTTCCTGCACCAGGACTTCCAATAACGATTGCTTTTAACATAATATTGTCCTTAATAATTGTTTTTTTCTTCTAAAGGTTAATTATAGTGAAACAAACGTGACATGCTCCCACCACTTAATCATAGATTTGAAGTGGGGGCTTCTTTCTCAATCGCCCTAAATGGGTTCCATAGTTTTTCGCGAATCTGTGGATATTCCTTCTTCAGTAGTCTACTACTGGCACTCTTATAAGCATTGATAAATTTGCTGATTTCACTCCTAGGCTCTGCACGGAATATCACATAAACATGATCTATGTCATGATTCCATTCTTCCAACGTAATTCCATACTTAGGCGCAATATATTCAAATATATCCCTGGCCCGATCCGATATATAATCATGGATCACTTTTCTCCGAGATTTTACTACCATAATCAGATGGTAACAGAGCAAATATGCTGAATGTGCATTACGGTCTAATTCCGTTACATTCACCACTCCTTCAATTTATCGACTGGTTACATTATATCATGCTTGCCATAACAGAACAAGTGTTCGTCCATAGTTTAGAAAAGAATTTTATCAAAGAATTTGATATTAGATTTCAGAAAAAATCTTCTGTACCAGATATGGTATATAGCTATTTTCGCCGATAGGCTAATTGCAATTCATCCCCACCTAAAGAGGAAGGGGAATTCTTGCCTATAACATGTTAAAAATAGCATGTAATATTTTTTGCTGTGGCGTCTCATTTATCTTACGACAAAAGAATAGATGCAGAGGATATATCAAGAAGATTTTAAACCATACTTAGTACATCGAAAATTTATCTCAGCTTAAAAGCAAATTAATTATTATTCGAGGTACTTGGATGGTGACTATGGCTTTTCCCGGTGGGTTAGCTGGTAATCTTATTTTTTTCGATCCACACCGCATACGCAAGCGGTGACTTGAGGACCCCAATCTGACTTTGATCTACATGATTATTTCAATCCGCACCGCATACGCAAGCGGTGACGTTCTCCTCTGTACTCTTCGCAATATGGTAAAATCATTTCAATCCACACCGCATACGCAAGCGGTGACAGTTTACTTTTATCGTGGCTTCTTCCAGGCTCTGATTTCAATCCACACCGCATACGCAAGCGGTGACCTTTTCATCTATTTCAATCTCGTACAGATTTGGATTTCAATCCACACCGCATACGCAAGCGGTGACGTTGTGGGATAAAATTTTTGGTAGTTCATCGTGTATTTCAATCCACACCGCATACGCAAGCGGTGACATAGCTGTATAATTTGGAGTTGTCATACTTTGGATTTCAATCCACACCGCATACGCAAGCGGTGACAAAAAGACGTTGAACGTCTCAAAGATGATTTTGACATTTCAATCCACACCGCATACGCAAGCGGTGACAATCCAGTTATCAAAAGATTATTCCGAAATTTACATTTCAATCCACACCGCATACGCAAGCGGTGACCCCTGCCCCCTTGCTATGGTTACATGGATCGACTATTTCAATCCACACCGCATACGCAAGCGGTGACGTGTGCCCGGGATTAATGGAGGAGTTGATTTTAATATTTCAATCCACACCGCATACGCAAGCGGTGACAAGCGATAAATTATGGTTGCCAATTTATCGCTTTATTTCAATCCACACCGCATACGCAAGCGGTGACTTATTGAGCAGTTATACACGGCGGCAAATTACGATATTTCAATCCACACCGCATACGCAAGCGGTGACTAGCGATAAATTATGGTTACCAATTTATCGCAACATTTCAATCCACACCGCATACGCAAGCGGTGACTTATTGGCACAGTAGAGGGTAATGGATTAATAAACATTTCAATCCACACCGCATACGCAAGCGGTGACTTTACGCCACATAATGGAAAGTGGCGGAATGACGATTTCAATCCACACCGCATACGCAAGCGGTGACATGATCGTTTGCGATGAAAAACAAAAGCTAACGATATTTCAATCCACACCGCATACGCAAGCGGTGACGGGATGCAGGCTAACAAGGTTGTCGCACAGGCGGCAATTTCAATCCACACCGCATACGCAAGCGGTGACGGCATATAATGGCAATCAATTTATAATAAAACCAATTTCAATCCACACCGCATACGCAAGCGGTGACGGTAAAATAATAAAAGGTGTGCCCGATGTACCAAATTTCAATCCACACCGCATACGCAAGCGGTGACAAACATAACAAAAGAGGAACCTGACGTAATCATGATTTCAATCCACACCGCATACGCAAGCGGTGACCGAAGTAAAAGAAGATTTTAACGATACGATTGAAATTTCAATCCACACCGCATACGCAAGCGGTGACTAATATACCTAAGCGTATAACTCAAGCATCTGTAAATTTCAATCCACACCGCATACGCAAGCGGTGACGATCGTTTGTGATGAAAAACAAAAGCTAACAATATTTCAATCCACACCGCATACGCAAGCGGTGACGGCGGGGTTTAAGAAAGGGCTTTTAGAATACGGAATTTCAATCCACACCGCATACGCAAGCGGTGACAGCAAAACTAAATAAATTTGCTTTACTTCAAGATCATAATAATATACATTTACCACAAAATCAATTGATTCATCTCATTAAATTTGTATTTTTTCCATCTGTATCCCCTTCCGCTCCTTATTTTTAAGGTGCGAATCTCCCGGGAAATTCCTGTCCGCTACTGATTCGCACTTTATTGTTTTTAACACTTACTGCATTTATCCTACGCCATACCCCAATGCTGTTTTAGCCCCTAATCCATATATTTCCACCATGCATTTTACAGCTTCATCTATCCTTGTTATTCCTGCTTCTTCAAACAGCTGCTACACCATATCTACTATATCAATAAGTACGGCAAACTTCCATGTAAAAAACTGGAAACTTCTAACAATACTTCAATACCTTATCACGACGTTTGCATCCCCCGCTAATTTTTATGATATTGGAAATTTCAAAAGAGGTTTCTATACTATAAAACCACATGACATTTGTCATGAATATATTTTATTCCCATATATACATTGACAGGCGAGGTATACTATGGTTAAATGTAAGTACAGAAAAGGAGGTATAAATATATGTCAATAGCATCCGATTTGATTCGCGGACATACGGACACAATCATTCTGGCCCATTTGACCGAAGAAGACAGTTATGGATATAAGATCAATAAGGACATTCAGATAAAGACAGACAATCAGTATGAGCTCAAAGAAGCCACCCTGTATACGGCATTTCGTCGGCTGGAAAGCGCGGGATATATCTGTTCTTACTGGGGGGACGAGAACACAGGCGCCCGAAGGCGTTACTATTCCATCACGCCGGAGGGGGATCTTGCTTACCAGCGGATGAAAGCGGAGTGGGAGGAAGCCAAAGGGCTCATTGATATTTTAATCAGGAGTGGTGAGAAGAAGGAGGATACACATGGAAAATAAATTAAGGGCATATATGGATCATCTGTTCCGGGATGTCAAACCAACCAGGAAGTCCGTAGAGTTAAAGGAAGAGATTCTGCAGAATCTGGTCGATAAGTACCACGATATGATCGCAGAGGGCAAAACCCCCGAGGCGGCATACAACATAGCGATTGCAAGCATCGGCGATATGGATGAGCTCCTGGCAGGGCTTCACGGCGCGCCATCCTCCGAAGGCCTGTCTGTAACGAAAGAAGCGCTGGATAAGGGACGCAGGAAGTCGGCAGTCCTGATTTCTGTTGCAGTGATGATGTACATTATGAGCGTTCTCCCTCCTATCCTGCTCTCCGATACTATTTTCGAGAACAAACTAGCACCGGCTCTCATGTTTATTATGATTGCAGTCGCAACGGCACTTCTTATTTACAACAACCTGACCAAACCGCGCTACCAGAGAACCGATGACTCAATCGTGGAAGAGTTCAAAGAATGGCAGGAGCAGACGGATTCCAGCCGAAGGGCAATGAGAGCGCTCAGCAGCGCACTTTGGGCTGTCATTGTGGTCATTTATATCGTAATCAGCTTCTGGACAATGGCATGGCATATCACTTGGGTCATATTCCTGATCGGTGTTGCAGTGGAAGGAATCCTGAAGGCTATATTTGAACTAAAAAAATAGGAGGCAATCATGAATAGAAGGCAATCGGCAGTCATCAGGATCATAGCCTGGACAATCGCGGCTGTGGCACTGGTTGTAATACTTATTCTCGGTCTGCTCGGAAAGATCAACGTCATTTCCATTGGAATCAACAACGGTTACTACTATGCGGATTCAGGAAAATATAAAACAGGAAATGCCAAGATCGACGGTAATGAAATAAAAGACCTGGAACTAAACTGGCTTGACGGGCGGATCCATGTGGAGACATACGACGGCGAGACCGTACAGTTTTATGAAAAAGCATCACAGGACCTGAGCGAAAAACAACAGCTTCAATATTATGTTAAAAACGGCAAACTGATCATTCAATATCAGAAGGCACAGAAAAGGTTCTTTTTTAACAACTCCACTCTTCATAAGGAACTTTTTGTTAAAATTCCGGAGAAAACAGCAGAATCCATGGGCTCGTTCCGGATTGATACGATCTCCGCAGATGCAGAAATAAGCGGAATAACGGCAAGCCAGTTCCGCTTGGATTCCACGTCCGGTGATTTTGATCTGACCGGCTGTAAAACCGATGGGCTCTCCATGGACAGTACCAGCGGAAGTCTGACCGGAAACACACTGTATGTGGACGGCAAGCTGGAGACGAATACAACCAGCGGCGATGTACAAGTAGAAGGAAGCTTCCAAAATATTGATTCCGATACCGTATCCGGGCTCATCTCCGTAACCTCAAAAGTCTGCCCGGATAAGATAAGAACCGACAGTGTCAGTGGCAATGCATCCTTTACCATACCGGAGAACGACGGATTCACTTACAAACTGGACACCGTCAGCGGTTATTTTAACTGCGACTTCGAGATGTCACATAAAGAAGGGCGGGGTACCTATAAGGGTGGAGGAGCTTCCTTCCGCTTTGAGAGTGTCAGCGGAGGGGCTGAAGTGAAGAGACTGTAATGGACTTAAAAAAACCTCAAAGGGGTCAGACCCCTTTGTATAAGGGTCTGCCCCCTTTCACTAAGCAGGACACAGGAGCAGTATAACTCATACATGTTATACTGCTCCTTTGAATTTATAAAGATGTTTCACGACACGCATTTATAAAACAACTGCTTCTTATCAGCATCTCCTAACATACTGCCGCTCATGATTCCCCTGCCATAACCGGCAGACTCCGCAGCACGGGATCTGTAATATGTTCCATAATTTGTTCCGCATGAAACTGCATAAAACTGTCGCCGGCCCGGGACCACCCCCGGCGGATAACTGCCTTACTAATCTGAATACACACCCGCTCAATCAGCAGAGCCTTTTTTACACTCTCATTCACATCCGACAAAAGTATCAGCTTCTTCAGTTCTTCAGCGCACCCCTTCGGTTCGGATAATTCCTCTGCTCCACGGAATACCCACTTATAAAAGGGCATATACCTCCCATTCAAAAGATACAGCGCTCCAAGCGCCGCCATTACAAACCTGCTGCACGTCAGGGCTGCCGCCGCAAAATCCCTGCGCCGGATACACCTGGCATAATTGTACTGTCCCGCCTGCCCCATTGCCGCACACTTACCAGCAAGCTTCTTTTTTAATACATCTTCCGGAAAGAATCCAGCCAATATATTACGGATCTTAGTAAATTCTCCAAGAGGATCACAGAACACCTCCCCGTTCACCGCCATAGCAAAATAATGTTCCGGTACCCTCAGCCACTCCAGATTATGATCTGGAGCCCTTGGATACCCGATCAGACTGCTGTAAAACTCTTCGATTGAGTATACGCCCACCCGTTTTCTTCGTTCCGGGGTATAGAAAGGATCTGTACAGCCGCCATTACATCCCGGCAGGGCATCATACGCCAGTTGAAGCGCCCCGCCGATCTCATCAAAATACTTCTGTGGAAGCCAGAGACAAAAGCCGGGCCCCCAGTCATGATCCCGTGAAATCTCATCATCAAATCCAAGACATTCTGACCCCTGGCCCGCCAGCCCCGCGGCAATCACCTGGGTATAGTCACTGAACTCCTTTTGAAGCATCGGCAAACCGCAGGCTGTGAAGTATCTCTTTGAAATCTCCAGCCCGTTCATATCTGTTCCCCCTCTTCTGCTTTAAAGTATTCCTTTAATGTCACTTCCGTTCACGTCTATTCAGAGCCCCGCAGATTCTCGAAAGCCCCTCAGCAAGCAGGGCCCTTGGGCAGGCCACATTGAGGCGGATGTACGTGTCTGAATTCTGGACAAACATATTGCCTCCCTCCAGCAGTACTCCCGCATTTTCTGCAAAGAACAATGGCAGGTTCATACCGTCTTCCACATATGCCCCAATATCTACCCATCCAAGATAGGTTGCCTCCGGAATGCGAAATATGGCTTTCGGCAGATGATTCTCCAGATAATCCCGCACAAATTCGAAATTCGCATCCAGATACTGCCTCAGTTCCATCATCCAGTCGTATCCGCCTTCATAAGCTGCCTGCGCACCCGCCAGCGAAAGCGGGTTGAGGTCAAAGTTATGCCGTGCCAGCCAAAGTTTGCGTACATCCTCATTCGGAATGATAATATTGGAAAACTGCAGTCCGGCGGTATTAAATGTCTTACTCGGGGCCATGCAGGTGATAATTCTGTCACTATTGGGATACAGCTTAGCAAGGGGAATGTGTGAAAGCCCGCTGCGGATAAGGTCACAGTGGATTTCATCCGAGATAAGCAACAGTCCATTCTCCAGGCAGATATCTGCGAAAGTACGCAGTTCCTCCTCTGTCCAGATGCGCCCGGAAGGATTGTGCGGACTGCAGAATATGCATAATTTCACATCCGGGTCTGCCGCCTTATTCCTGATATCCTCAAAATCCATTTCATAATAGCCGTCCCCTTTCCGGTTCAACAGGTCTGAGCAGACATATTCCACATTGTTATATTCTGCGGCATACTTGAAGTATGCATAGGACGGAGTCAGAATCAGTACTTTATCGCCCGGCTCACATATATAGCCAGTCAGTTCATATAACGCAGGGATAACTCCATGGGATATGTAGAGATCTGACTGAGGAAATGTCCAGCCATACAGTTTTCTGGTCCATGCCTGAAATGCCTGAAAATACGCATCCCCGAAGAGTCTGGTATATCCGAAAATCTTCCGGTCAAGTCTTTTTTGTATTCCATCGATAATGCAGTCTGGTGTGGCAAACTCCATGTCCGCAATCCACATGCGGATAAACTCCTCATCCGCATAGGGGAATTTCATGTTTTCGTCCGCATGAAAAATGTACTGTCTGAACCCGTCCGTATTCATGCAGCTTGTATGGCGTCGGTCAATAATTTCATCAAAGTTGTACTTCATGTCTTTTTCTCCTTACTTGATGCAGTTGTCCATATATAGGGCGGTCTGTAAACCAAGAGATGATGTGTAACAGTTCACGCCCGCCTGAACTGTTAAGATTATTCAATATAGGCAATTGCCTCAATCTCCACCAGTGCATCCTTGGGCAGCCTTGCCACTTCTACCGCACTGCGTGAGGGATACGCGCCTGTTGTGAAGAATTTCTCGTATACACGGTTCATGGCGGCAAAATGGTTCATGTCGCTAAGGAATACTGTTGTCTTTACAACGTGATCCATCGTACCTCCTTTGGCCTCAAGAATGGAACGGATATTGGTCAGTGATTTCTCCGTCTGTTCTTCTACGCTTTCCGGAAAAGCACCGGTCCCCATATCAACCGGAAGCTGCCCCGATAAAAAGAGCAGTTTCCCGATCTGATTTCCCTGTGAATAAGGTCCAATAGCCGCTGGGGCTGATGAAGTTGATATAATTTCTCGCATAAGCTCTCTCCTTAACTTAAAATATAATATGCTCTTTCGAGCAGCCGATCCCGTGCCCTGGCAGTGTGTCTGAAAATTGATTGCTGCAAGACCGGGTATCAAAAGTCTTGGGAAGACAGGTACTCTTCTATATTCTGTAATACCTTCTTCCTAAGCAGGACGCCTGACAGAACAGACTGCCCCGCTATGACATCCGGACAGATCACATTCGGCATCTGATAGATTTCTCCATCCGTCCCTCCGATAGAAACCGCACTGTCCACTATATAATAGTTACCCGGCTGCTGAAGCCAGCCTTTTAGCGCATCCAGCGGGTAAGGCGGTGTAAAAGTCGTATTGATCAGCACTTTCCCATTTCCAAAGCGCTTAAAATCATTCTCCGTCATGATGACCGTATTCTTATGAAGATGTGTCGTGAGCACATCCACCGTTTCCAACAGCCTGTGAAATGGCAGATACCTTGCCCCCTTGTCTTCTATACCGGGCTTGCGGGTGCGGCTGAAATAATAAACATCCATCTGAAATGCAAACATTAATTCTGCAACTGCTGTGCCCACATCTCCCATTCCCACGATACCGAGCTTTACTCCTGTAAGCTCCATTTCCTCTTCCTGCCAGCGCCTCGGTCCAAATCCGTGGAACAGGCGCACCAGTTCACTCGAGATGAACTCCGGTACGCCCTGGTCACCATACTTCCGGATTCCGGTCACAGTGATTCCTTTCCCCCGGGCATAACTGATATCCACATTCGCGCTTGCCGGCGTATAAAGGCTGCAGCACATTCCGATGTACCGGAGATCCTTACAGGCCTCAATCACCTGTGCACCGATTTGGCTCGTATAGAACACAAGCACAGCTTCTGCATCCTTCATACGTCTGATTTTTTCCGCGTCATCAGGAGGAATGTCGCGGTAGATCCGTACATTTTCCGCATATTCAAACAGTGCTTCTTCTGCCGCTTTATCAAACCGGACAGGTTCCAGCACTACAAGCTTTTTAAATTTTCTCATCTTTCTTGAGCTCCATAACCTTCCTGTACAGGCGGATAAAATCATCCTTTGTCGTCATCCTCGCATTGTTGGGACGGTCGCCGCCCAGCATTGCATCGTCGGCCAGACGTTCCAGGCTCTCTTCTGTCACCCCGAAGGATGCAAGCGGCGGAACCGGCATATCCTCCAGAAGTTCATAGACACACGCAACGCCCTTTTTCGCTGCCTCCCTTACGGACAACCCCGCGGTATTGACCCCGAAGAAACCGGCAATATCTGCATAACGCTCCGGCCAGGCCCCCATGTTGAATTCCATCACCACCGGAAGGCACAGGGCATTCGCAACACCGTGCGGAACATGGTACTGTGCCCCCAAAGGATGTGCCATGCAATGGGAAATCCCAAGGCTGGCCGTAGTAAATGCATAGCCTGCCAGCATGGCGCCCATCATCATATCATAGCGGGCGTCCTTGTCGCTGTCACCGCGGTAAACTGCCGGACGCAGGGCACCTGCAATCAATTTTACAGCCTGGCATGCCAGCGCATCGGAAATGGGTTCCGTACAGCGGGATGTGTAAGCCTCAATTGCATGGGTCAGTGCATCCATCCCCGTTGCCGCAGTAATACCTGCCGGAAGGGAGTAGGTCAGTTCCGGGTCACAGATCGCAAGCGCCGGCATGATCCCGGTACCGCCGATCGGCATCTTCCATTCTCTCTGCCGGTCTGCAATCACTGCAAACGGCGTACACTCGCTTCCTGTCCCCGCCGCAGTCGGGATGGCTACAATGGGCAGCGGTGCGGTCTTGAATTTGTCACACCCCTGATAATCCCTGATACTGCCGCCGTTCGTGACAACAATTGCAGCGGCCTTGGCGGGATCCATAGAACTCCCGCCGCCAAGGCCAATTATGACATCTGCATCTTTGCTTAAATCTGCGATTTTTTCCACGGTCTCTACGGACGAATCCGGTTCACACTGGTCGTATACGTTCAGTTCGATGCCCGCATTTTCAACAGATTCCTTGATCTTTGCAGCAATCCCGAACTTCACCAGCCCCTGATCCGTTACGAGCGTCGCCTTATTTACACCCAATTTTTTCAATTCTTCCCCTGTCTTTGCGGCAGCGCCGTTCCCAAAAAGAATTGCTCCGGACGGCGCCCAGGAGAAAATGGACTTTTTATCTTTAAATACGCTGTAATCCAAAGGCAGCTGTGCAACTGGTCTAAACATGATAAAACCTCCTAAGCTTAGTAATTTTTTTTCATTCCATCAGATTACCGGATGGATTAAGCCTTGATTCCCTCTTTTTCGTCCTTGGATTTTACCATAAAGTACCGGATCACAATCACAAAGAATACGATAAATCCCGTGTAGCCGCAGTAGGTCATAATAACACCCAGCAGCTTCTGATATGGCACGAAGAGGCACAGTACATAAGTGAGCACACCAAATCCTACAATCGCAATCTTGTATTTCGGGCTTTTATCATCTTTAATGAAAAAGTTAATGGTATTCCACAGTGACGGACAGATTGTGGAATATATGGCCAATATGATGACAACCGCAAACAGCGTGCCCACGGAACCCATGATATGGGAAGCCAGTGCCAGGTTAGGAATCGCAACTGTTGCAGCCTCTTCAATATTTCCCAAGTGGTTCAGCCCCATCAGGACAGAAACTGCGGAAATGAAGAATGCGCCTGTAAAAAGAATCATTTTGAAACGGCCAAATTTATATTCACGCTGGTCATATGCCAGGGTAGAAACAAAGTTGGAAACCAGAAGAAGGGAACAGCCTCCGAAAGAAAATCCTGCTGTCAGCCAATGATTGGTTCCCCGGGTAATCGTAACAGCCCCGCTGTCGAGAAGGGCTATGCCTTCCGAAATCCGTGGGAAGAATGTGAAAGCCGATATCAGCCCGACGATCAAAGTAAAGCAGACGATAACCGGCCCAAGCCATCCGATTACGTCAACCGTGCGCTTCAACCCGAAGATTGCGGTTGCTACAGCAGCCACTACCATGATAGCGGTAGCAATCGGCATCGGTACGCCCCACTGCTGGTTAAATGTAGATGCGCCGCCTGAACACATGAAGATAAAACAGCAGGCTACAAACAGCCACGCAAAGATCTCAAATAATTTTCCTGCATATTTCCCGGCGTAAAATGTAGCAACTTCGTTCAGGTTGGCCAGTCCGCGGGTCCTTCCCGCATATGCATACGCTACATAAGTCAGATACATCATCAGGAAGTTGATGATGCCCACCGCAATCCCCATATAGCCATAGCCTGAAAAGTACTGGATGGTCTCCTGTCCGGATGCAAAACCGGAGCCAATCAGGAATGCAAGCAGCGCACCGGCTAATTTAAAAAATGTGAACCAGCTCATATTTTTCTTATCCATATATTTGTATCCCTCTCTCTCTTATTCTTTTACTCTCTTGTTCTTTTACTCTCTTGTTCTTTTGTTACGCTTCTTTCTATGCCGCCCGGAGAAACACCACTCTCCCGGGCGGCTTCCTGCATGATTTATTAGGGCATTCCGCCGCCCGGACCGGTGGCGCTGCCGCAGGATATGTGCGATAAAGCCCCCATAAATTAGCAGCAGTTGGTATGCTCTGTTCGCCCGATGATATTTTCCTGTACACGCGGGTCAAGCTCTACGAAAAATGCGGAGTAGCCTGCCACACGCACCATTAGGTTCTTATGGTTCTCCGGATGTGCCTGGGCATCACGCAGGGTCTCTGAATCCACCACATTGATCTGCACATGCTGCCCGCCTGCTTCGCAGTAACCTTTCACAAATGATTCCAGCATTTCCAGCCCTTTCTCGCCCTTTGCAACGGCAGGGTCAAACTTGTGGTTTACCAGAACTCCCTTAGGAACCATAATTGTATCCATCTTTCCGATGGAGTTGCCTACTGCGGTCGGGCCATTGCGGTCCATACCATTGGAAGGTGAAGCATTGTTCGCAAGCGGCTCCCCGTCCATACGGCCATCAGGCGTAGCGCCTACGACACGTCCCTGCCAGATATTATAAGTCTGGTTCAGAAGGATCAGTTCATACTGGCCAAAGCGGGAATCCTTATGTGCACGGTTTTCTTCTGCACAGTAGGTTACGACCTGGCGGCAGTAATCATCTACTAAATCTTCATCATTGCCGAAGTGCACATATTTATTTAGGAGCATCTGATGCCATTCCTCATGCCCCTCATAATTATTTGCAAGTATCTCAACCAGTTCCGGCAGGGTCAGCAGTTTCTGGCGGAAAACAACCTGGTCAATCGCGGCCAGCGAATCGGCTGCATTAGCCACGCCGCTGATGAAGGTACCGGTACTGCTGTATTTTGCGCCATCCTTCTGCAGGATGCGGCCTTTTTCAATACAACCGTCCACAAGGGTAGATGCAAATACCGTCGGACAGATCTGAGAATGAAGTGCGGAACAGATTCCATATGCCTTCAGATGGTAATCAATGATATAAGACAGCTGTGTCTTATAGGCATCCATGAATTTTTCCATGGTATCCATCTCTTCCATTGTGCCTGTCTTAGGCCCAAACTGGCGGCCCGTCTTCGGATCCACGCCATTGAACATCGTCAGTTCCAGTACTTTCAGGATATTGATAAATCCGGCAACAGGACGGAAATCCGTTTTGCCCGGAACCTGTGCCTCTACACATCCCTCAATCGCGTAGTCACGGGCTTCGCGGATATCATTGCAGCCATTTGCCAGTACACGCGGAATATTAATATCATCATTGAAGAATGCCGGCTGTCCGAGCCCCTTCTGGGTAAGCTCAAGAGCTCTTCTGAAGGTTTCCCTGTCGATCTTTTTGTTATAACGGAAGGAGATCGCAGGCTGTGTCGTCTGTGCCCCGTCCGCTGCCTCTAAGAACAGGTAAGTCAGGCGGTTGCACGCATTCTTACCGTCTGCATCAATTCCGCCGATGGTAAGGTTCGTCCACATTGGGAATCCGGCATAGGCCTCTGCTTCAATATGGTCACGCAGCTCGAATATTTCGGTCCACTTGATCAGCATACATTCGATCATCTCAACGATATCGTCTTCCGTAGCGATTCCCGCCTCAATGTCATGCTGGAAATAGGGATACATAAACTGGTCAAAACGTCCGACCGAATGGTTGTGTCCCGCATTCTCTATCTGATAGATCAAATGAATGAACCAGAAGAACTGCATTGCCTCATAGAAAGTCTCCGGCGGATATTCCGGTACACGTTCGCAAGTCACGGCAATACGTAGAAGTTCTTCTCTGCGTTTTTCATCTTCTTCTGTCTTTGCCATCTCACGGGCGAGATCTGCGTAACGGTGTGCAAACATAATCGCTGCATTTAAAGTGACCAGCATCCCCTCCCATGTATCTTTCTGCTCCTGGGTAATAAAGTCATAATGCTCTATATGATCCAGCTTTTCCTGAATCTCTTCAATCAGTTTGCGGAAGCCCTTCTGGAAAATCACATCATACTGCGGCATATGGCTTGCTGTTGAAACGATACGTGAACCGATTGTAATTAAACCGTCCAGAGAGGCCTGCTTCATATCGTCTGGAATCTTACTGTCTACAATTTCTCTGAAACCATGTCCCTTCCATTCCGTACAAATCCGGATCAGTTCCTCTTTGTCTCCGGGGTTCACCCATTCCATATTGTCGGTGGAGCGGGTATCAAAGGTGTCGATATCCTCCAGTATCCAGTTTGAGCCCCATTCCGGATATGCGGGAACAGATCTGTATCTCTCACCATGATCTCCCACAAAAATGGACTGTGGATTGATGAAAATTTTCATGTTTTTCAACAGATATTCCAGCAAATGTGCCTTCCTGGAAATCGGAGATTCAACGGATGGAATCCGGTAAAACTCGGTTACCAGTCTGGCTCTGTCCAGGGAAATAGACGGATGGGTGTCGCGCAGCCGCGCCTTTAGGAATTCAACTTTGTTACTGCTCATTGTGTTTCCTCCTTTTTGAAAATTTGTTAATTTGTTTATCTTATTGAACTTTGGAGTATACTGCTGTACTTCCAAAGTTAGCAATCACTCACAAGCTTTTCTATGATGCCGTCCATCAGCATAGTGATGCACCGGGCACCCCCTTTACTCATCTGCGCTGTTGTCAATGTTATAAAAGCATTTCTTTCCTGCAGGAATTAGTATTTCATTAGCCGCTTCTACCAGATGAAGCATATGGCCCGTATCCGGCTCCTCAATATCCGGCAGCGGATATTCGATGTCCAGTATTTTATATTTGTTAATGCCGAGCCTATGGTATGCAAGCAGTTCGTAACGCCGTACAGCAGACAGAGTACTGATAAACTGTGCCGTGGCCCGGATATTTTCATCCGAATCATTCCACCCGGGAACAACCGGGGTGCGCACACAGATTTCATTGCCATGGGCGCTGATCTTTTTTAGATTCTCCAGAATCTCTTCGTTTGGCCTGCCTGTAATCTTCTGGTGCATTCCACTGTCCATATGCTTGATGTCAAAATAAATAAAATCTATGTAGTCCAGACAGGGGGCAAAAGCTTCATAATCCCCGCATCCGCAGGTCTCTATCGCAACATTGATGTGATATTCCCTGCATTTCTTTGCAATCGCATACAGGAACCGGGGCTGCATCAGCGTCTCGCCTCCGGAAAATGTAACTCCGCCTCCGGAATGTTCGAAATAAAAGCGGTCCTGATAAATACGCCTGAACAATTCATCTACCGTGTAATCTTGCCCAAACTGCTTTCTAGCCTCGGTGGGACACAACTGTACACAAAGTCCGCAGGCAGTACACTTTGCCCTGTCGTACTGCATCACGCCCTCTTCGTCCATAAAGACGGCGCCATTGGGGCATTTCTTCAGGCAGAAACCACATCCCATACAATTGACCGGATTCAGTGTGATTTCTGGCTTAAAAGAGATGCCTTCCGGATTAGCACACCAGAGACAGTGGAGCCCGCAGCCCTTAAAAAAGACCGTGGTCCGCATCCCGCGCCCATCCCTGTTACAACATTTTTGAATATTAAAAATCCTGCCTGTCAACTCTTCCATAATCTACTCTCCCTTGCACGTTTTTTAATAATTAATTATCACTTTGTTTCTCTGTTCTGCTGTTCACTTTTCATTCCGGCCTCAAAAAAGTAGTTGTAATTTCAAAACTTTTGATTTATAATTACTCAATAATTCAAGACTTTCATTTGTTTTTATTTGATTTCGGTGAAATAATCAGTCAATTTTTATAAAATAATCGTACCAATAAAATCGTTAAAAATCCAACAAGTAATTTTCATTCTGCTGTTCACTTTTTTTCATAGGGTAAATTTTAATAAAAAAATATTATCATTTTGTTCATAGTGCACGAAACACCAGATCACCTTCCGCGGGGTTATCAGAAATGAAATCGCATGCATGTTCATAAACATATACATCTAGTAAACTTATATGATTCTTTAGCCATTTGTAAGTGGCTTCCAAAAGTTTCCGTTATATTGCACAATTTAGGAGGTATTTATGGATACTGTAAAATACGAAATTTTTCTCAAGGTACTGGAGCACCGCAGTTTTTCAAAAGCTGCCAATGAACTCGGCTATACGCAGTCCGCGGTCAGCCATTCCATCTCTACCCTTGAAAAATCCTTTGGATTTAAACTTTTAAACCGTGAAAACAATGACATCAGCCTCACGCGGGCAGGGATTGATGTGCTCCCTCACATACGCAATATAGTAGACGCACAGAACACGCTGGACTTTACACTTACCTCTTACCACGAATTTGAATCAGGCACACTATGCATTGCCACAATCCCGAGCCTGGCAATCCAATGCTTCCCGGACCTTCTGCGCCAGTTTAATCTGCAGTATCCAAAGATTCATATTGTCATCATTGACGGCAATTATGAAGAAGTCGAAGAAATGCTTGCCGGCGGCAGGGTGGATTTTGGATTCTCATCCGTATCCGCTGAGCTTCCTTTTAAGACGATTCCTCTGTTCCGTGAAAGCCTGCAGGCCATCCTTCCCTGCGGCCATCCCCTCACCGAAAAAGAGGCACTTTCCCTGCACGATCTGGAATCAGAGGTATTTATCATGCCGGGTGAAGGACCAAACCATCAGGTTGGGCAGCTGATCCGCAAATATCACTTAAAGCTTAACGTCGTCTACTCCGTTTCCGATGACAACCTGACTGTCTCCATGATCGCCCAGAACCTTGGCGTCAGCATTCTCCCGGAGATGTCCTTTAAAAAATACCTGAACCTTCCCTTTACTGCAAAACCACTGATTGAAGAACCTTTCAGGGAAATACGGATTATTTACAATGATCTCAATTCCATCTCTCCGATCAGCCGGGCATTTATCACGTTTGCCCAGAACTATTTCCGCCAGTTTCCTGATTCACGACCGGTATAGCCCAGGAAGCAGCGCTTTTCGCCCCACGAGGCATACGAATACCCGGCTGTTATACAGCTAGGAAAATGCCCGTAGAGCAGGCATCTTGTCTGCGCTCCGCTTCGGTCCGTGCTAAACGTGCGCCACTGGCGCACAGCACCCTTCGCTGCAGGCAAATTCAAATAGGCTGGATGCGCAACAGTTTGGGCTTGCCTGAACTGTTACACGAATATTTGACATTTTGGGATTATGAGATGCCTTGACCTTGTGTCAAATTCATGATAGGCTGAATTTACCATATGTTGGTAAGTAAATATACAAATTAACTATATATGGTTTTCATTAAGATAGTTAAAAGACAAATTTTATTAAGGTGATGCATATGGATGATCTTATGAATTATTACATGAATCTTGTTCCATTTTTGGGGGAGGCTCTTGGAAAGAGCTTTGAGGTGGCAGTTCTGGACTGCAGAACAGAGAGTATTGTCGCTATTACAAACAACCATATCAGCGGTCGCAGCGTAGGCGCTCCTATGACAGACTTTGCAAAAAAAATGGTCAGCAGCGGAGAATGGCGGAACCGGGATTACATAGCAAGCTATTCAGGTCATACAGAAAACAACAAGCTTCTCCGCTCTTCCACATATTTTATCAAATCCGGTGATACCCTTCTGGGAATGCTCTGTATCAACATGGATACGACAGACTACCAGCTGCTCAGCAACATAGCGCTTATGCTTGGTGGTCTTGAGACAGGAACAGCAAAGGTTGCCAACAGCAATAATTCAGACAGTGAGACCTTTCAGGACAGTGTCTCTAATGCGATTGCCCAGACACTGCACGGCCTGTACCATGAGGACATCCCCACAGAGTTTTCAAGAAATGACAGGATAGCAATCCTTTCTAAACTCCAGGAAAAAAAGGTCTTCCTGGTCAAAGGATCGGTTCCGCGGATTGCACGCATTCTGGGGTGCAGCATACCTACTGTGTATAGGGAACTTGCACATCTGAAAAACTTACCGAACCAATAAATCGGGATTTAGCAACGGGCTTTAGTCCCGGGGCGGATGGAGGGGGACGCTTACCGTGAGCCGGGAGATGCTGCGGCAAGTGCCTGCCCTGTTGGAAATACAGCCCGCTGCGCCAGGCAGCAGTAAGAGGAAATCCGC
>OBZW01000264.1_pt1 | contig 42696 bp, 36 predicted proteins | sample 1477021 | NCBI WGS metagenome assembly OBZW01 (sample SAMEA2580262, study PRJEB22360) | human gut metagenome | biome: human gut; feature: human-associated habitat; material: faeces | place: Denmark | collected 2008/2010
GCAAAGCTGCAGACCCGCCCGCAGGGCATGAGTTACGGGGTGCCCTTTGGGTATGCATATATATTAGCCCGAAAATGTCTACACTTTCTCTACAAAAACTTAAGAATGTCTTCATTCATTCTTACAGGAAAATGAAGCCGTCACAACGGCGCCTTGATCGATACTGTTAGCAATGCTCAGCGTTCCTTCATGTTTTGCACAGATATGGCTGCAGATATGGAGCCCAATGCCAAAATGTGGATCTTCCTCCCCGTCTGCAGCATCGGAAGCCCTGTGTTCTTTATAATAGGGATTCAATGCATTCTGAAGATCCCCCTGGGTGAAACCTGGGCCGTCGTCATGCACGGTAAGCACAAGAACCGCCTTTTTATACTCAAAATCCAGCCGAACCCAGATTCTGTTTTCCGCATAGCGGATTGCATTTGAAAGCAGATTCTCCAATACCTCCAGGATCAGGCCAGTATCTGCGAAAAGTATTTCATCCTCACTTTTCTTAGCGGGTACTGATAAGGTAATCTGTATATCTCCAATCTGATTCAGAGAAAAAATGACTTCGCGGATCTCATTTTCTATTCTGGATAAATCACTTTTTTCTCTGTGCACCGGGAGCTCATCTATGCTGCGGATACCTTTCATTGTCCGGCTGTACTGTTCCAGGCGGTTCAGATGTGAGGACATCAGATGCAGCGTGTCCAGCATCTTTTCTTCATTTACTTTGCCCTGCGGAATATATCGGGCAAGAAAGTCGGAATATCCCTTCAGAACGGTTAAGGGCGTCCGCAGGTCGTGGGCGAAAGCCGCATTGAGCTGCTTCTGGTTTTCCACAAGTTCCCACATCATCTGCTTATTATGTATGAGTTCCTGCTTCATATCATCAAAGGAGCGGCAGAGTTCACCCATTTCGTCCCGGCTGTCATACGTCAGGTCAAAATCCAGATTATTGTTCCTGACAGCCTCCGTCCCCTCCTGTAGAATCCGAAGGGGGGCCGAAAGCCTCCTTCTATAAAATATCCTGCAGGCCAGAATGGAGCCCACAAGGGTATATAGAAACGGACACCAGGTACGAACAAAATCCAGCAGCTTCACTAGCACGCTGTCACGGGACGATAAACTGGAAAAGGTCTGTGTCCAGAATGGCCAGCCCGACAGCTTCACACTGTATATCCATATATCCTCACCGCTGTTATAGCTTTGCAGGATCCTGCTCTCCCACTGAAAACAGAAGATAATTGTGACATAAGAAAGAAACATAGCGGCTGCGGCCGCCACTAGTATATAAGCAGTTATAGCAGTGCAGAAACGTGTGTTTCTTATTCTCATTCTCGTGTGTTCTATCTTTTCTTCTAACCAATCCATTTATAACCAACTCCCCATACAGTTTCAATATACTGAATATTGGTGACTGCTGACAGCTTCGACCGGATTCGGCGTATATGTTCCGTTACAATACTGCTGTCCCCTTCCCCGTCATAGCCGCGGACTCTGTCGTAAACCTGTTCTCTTGTGAATACCTGGCCGACGTGCATGGACAACAGTTCCACAATATTAAACTCTGTCTTCGTCAGATTCAATGCCTTCCCGTCATAATATACACAACGTTCTGTATAATGTATGGCAAGGCCTCCCTGCATCTTAACCGCCTGTACTTTTGTCCTGCGTTCTTCTCTGCGCAGATGTGCCTCAACCCTGGCCCCCAGCTCGTCAATACTGAAAGGCTTCAATATGTAATCATCCCCGCCCAGCATAAGCCCTCTGATCCGATCCTGTTCTTCCACCTTAGCCGTCAGAAACAAGATGGGGCAGGATACATGGTCACGGATCATCCTACAGACTTCAAACCCGTCAAGCCCAGGCATATTCACATCCAACAGAATCAAATCAGGCCTGCGTGAGGACTGCTCCAGCGCCTCCACACCATTGAAGGCACTGGCGACCTCATACCCCTGAATTTCAAAATAATCTTTTAACAGCTGCACAATCCCCGGTTCATCGTCCGCAACTAAAATTTTTTTACTCATAAGCCTTAAACCTCTCCATTACAACATAATAACGTTTTATTATACCGGATAAATCTCTACAAAAACCCTATAATCCCAGATGAAATTGATTTTTCAATATTCCCGTCAGCATCTCCTCATCCACCCCTGTATACAATTTCCCATCAATCAGCAGATTAGGAGCCGTTCCGCAGTGTTTCAAACAGCTCTGTGTGCGAACCCGCACCTTCCCATCCCTGGAAATCCCATTCCGCCGCACCTTCAAAACTTTCTGCAGAAACGAAAGAATATCCCGTCCCCCCTGATCCGCACAGGCCTTCCCCATACAGACAACAATATCATGCAGAAAAGCCGCCTCCTTCAAAGTAGGATACATCCGAACCAAAGCCCTTATAAAAGAAGGCTTCACCCCAGTCACCGCAGCCGCCCGCTCAATAACCCCAGCCGTAATACACCCATAAATATCCTGCAGCTCCCGCAACAAAGCCACAATTAACTCCTGCTCCCCTCGATTATCCATCCCCCCATAATAAGCCAAAATTTCCTCACTCTTCCGTTCCCGTTCCAATTCATCCATATATTCACACCCCAAATCCTAATTTATACATCAGTATACCCCGTTCCCGTAAATTTTAATTACCAAGAGAACAAATGAATTCCTAAAGATAAAATCCCCATCGGCATCTCATAAAAACCATCCACTAAAACACAAACCTAACATTCCTATCAGTTAATTGCCTCACCAAATTCCGCGAAGCCATCCCCAATCCGCCTCTCCCGCCACTGTTCCCCACGAAGGAAAAAATCCTGCCGCCCTGATGCGCCAGCGCCGAAGACGGACAGGCGGTACGGTGTGCAGGAAGTGGGCGGCGGTGTGCTATTGCTAGAGTGCATTTACGAATTCTTGAAGAAGTCAGGCGGAAAACAGGGGGAAATCCGTGATTCCGCATCACGGATTTGGATGACTCAGCGTGAAAAATTATCAAAATTTTTCACACTGTGTCATCCGTACCCCTGTTTTCCGCCTGACTTCTTCTTAGAATTCGTTAATAAACGGGTGCAATAGCAAACCGCCGCCCACTTCCTGCACACCGTACCGTCTGTCCGTCTTCGGCGCGTCCCCATACCCGCCACATTTATTTCATTTCAAAACACCCTCTAACCGGCTGATGATCCGTGTATTCAAATTGTATATCTATATTTTCTACCTGTTCCACATTTATATTATCTGATACGATAAACCCATCCAGCACATACACCTGTGATTCCTCATAATTCCCGCTGTAAGGCCCATTCAGAAGCCTGCAGGTCGGCGCATTATCGGACACTGCGTAGGAAAATCCCGCTGGTATCTCTTCTTTCCCCACAATCCCGGGTACCCAGCTGTCTTTATTATGGATAGGATATGTATCCATGCCCTCGAAGGTCTGGTTAAAATCACCTCCGGCAATGACATAATTTCCTTTTTCATATTCTGACTTTAACTTTTCAGCGAGAATTTTGCTCTGTGCTATCTTTCCTTCCCCGCTGTCATAGGCTTCCAGATGGAAGTTAATCAGCACAAGCTCTTTATCCGTATTTTTGAGCGGAATCCTGGTTTCCAGCATGCAGCGCTTCAGATTGCAGGTCTTAACCGGCCATGAAAACGACTCCGGAAGAGCGATGCGCGAGGAATCGCTTACATGCAGACCAGTCATAGTGACAAGCCCGCTCGTAACCTTTCCGATTGGAGGCAGCGGGTATGGAACGTAGTCAACCTTAAAATTGCATGCAAACATTCCGGGCAGCCCCAGTTCCTGCTCATAGTAATCCTGTTCGTCAATATGGTAAGACCTCTTGGAATCCCGGTCCACTTCCTGGAGAAAATAAATATCCGCATCCTGCTCTTTCAAAATGGATGCGATTCCGCTCAGGTTGTTTTCCACTAGCTCTTTGTTATCCGGCTGCACCTTACTGCCCCCGTCCATAAAGAAATCCTCATCTTTACTCAGCCCGGCATACCCGGTATTATAGGTTAGAACTGTAAATATCTCCCCAGTCCCCAATTCAGCGGTTCCGTCTCCCGGTTCTATCGTCTCCACGGCATCCGGCCGATATTCACGGATCGTATAGTACCCCAGGATTGCAGCTGCTACAATAATGAATGCCAGCAGAATGATGCCAACTGCTTTTAATGCTTTTTTCTTTTTCATACACTCTGGTCTCCTTACCCCCAAAAAGGATTTTCTTTTGTCTGGTGTCCTTAGCTGCCTGCTGCAGCAGACACGATCGCGTCCGCCTCTTCGCGGGTCAGATATTTTTCTTCAACCATGGAATCCAGTACCTTTTTCTGGCGCAGCCGGGCAAGTTCCGGGTTTACCGTAGGTGCATAGGCGGAGGGGGCATTTGGAATCCCAGCCAGCAAGGTGCACTCATAATCATTCATATCCTGCGGCGCTTTACCGAAATATCCCATGCTCGCATCCGCAACGCAGTAATAACCGTCTCCAAAATAAATGCTGTTTACATACAATTCCAATATCTCGTCTTTACTGAATTTTCGTTCCAATGCAATTGCCATGAAGCCCTCCGCCACTTTCCTGATCAGGCTTCTCTCCTGGGTGAAATACATATTTTTGGCAAGCTGCTGTGTGATCGTGCTGCCGCCTTCAATCAGTTGACGGGCATGGATGTTATTCTTGATGGCCCGGCCAATCGCAATGGCGTCAATCCCCGGATGTTTATAAAAACGTTTATCTTCTACGGCCACAACCGCGTTCAAATAGATATCCGGCAGTTCTTTCAGCGGTGTGTACGATGGTGATGCTTTGATTTCTTCTGCTTTCTGGTCTATGCTCATATACTCTAAAGCATCTTCGTATTTTACATAACCCTTATATCCCAAATATCCTCCCACACACAGAAGACACAGGAGAATCAATGCCAGCAGCCGTCTGATAAATTTCATATTTGTCCTCTCTTTCGTACGTTTATCTGTATCTATTGAAATTATATCAGAGGAAGATAATATTAACCTAATAATACTCTTAAAAATTTCTTAAAATCTAACACCCCTTATTCCGCGGCTTGTCCTCTATATGGTTAAGGAATCTTTTGTAACACTACTATGCATACTAATTACTTTCTAGCACCGCAAGTAATTCTTCGGCGCTATAAAAAACATCTCTATCATATCCCTCTGTTGCTTTCGTTTTATCATATATTTCATTTAGAGAACTGATATAATCTTCCTCTGCCATCGCTATGCCATTCCAAAAGTATTTGTAAACAAGTCTTCCGTTATTGTCATACTCTTTATTCTGATAATCCTCAACGCCATAGTTTCCCTCAGCAATCAGTGTCAGTTGTCCGTCTATCATACTATATACTCTATCTTTATAAGAATCCATCAGCCCCTCTGAATTGCAAAGCATGTTTTCCTTTTCAATATATGAAAAACCAAGCCTGTAAAGCTCTGTTTCATAGGTTTGTCTGTTCGTATAGGTAACAATACTGGAACCTGCTGCTTCGCAGCTGCCGATAACTGCTAATTCAGGTATATCATCGCTATCTATATAAATAAGACGATATCCCGTTACACCGTTAGGATCATGTGTTGTCTGCACATAATCTGCGAATGCCCGTTTCCAGTATGAGTCCGTTTGTGGTTCCACTGGTTCTTCTTTCTGTACACTTTCCGCGGGGGCTGTCCCCTGCTGGATAGCCGACAGAATATTTTGAATCGTTTTGTCTGGAACTTCTGCATTCACCTTTTTCGTCAAACTATTCTCCAGAAAAAAACGGCCTTCAGAGCTTCCGTAATATATTCTGGCCTCAGAATAAACAGAGTCTTCTCTGTTACCGGGCAAATAACTGCATATAATGATAATATCGTCATAGCTGTCCAGATTATAATCTGGGAAAGACACGGCTTCTACCTTATTAAAAGTTTCATTTTTTCTATCATAGGAACCATTCATACCTGGAAGCACAGCGACAACCTGCTGATCTGCCAGCAATTTAAAAACCGCATCATTATATATACTTTGCGACGTATCCGGAGCGTAAGAGGCGAATCTAATCTTTCCCAATGGTTTCAACTCCGTGTCAAAAGTCTGATCCTGAATTAGCCTATCTGTATTATTATACCACCAATTTCAAAACCAATAAAGTGTATTTATTAAGAACGGAGGAGGACTGACGCATACAGCAACCATGCCGCTACTGTCCATATTGATCCATAAACCTTGCTGAACGACATCGGTGCGAATAAAGTAACGTATTGTCCGCATATAACTGACGGAACCACAGAGCCGTCTGTGTCATACCCATATCTCCGGAATATAATAATATACCAATATATGATTGCAGAAGACAGCGGCAGAACACGGTAAGGCCAGCCGCTCTGACTTCAAAACCTTTAGGAGAAATAAAATGGTTACTAAAAATATGATGCAAAAATTGACGGAACAGGAAATGATCGGTAAAGATGTGCTGGTACAATTGTTCGAAGAAACCTTTAATGCAGGGGCGCTGTGCTGTGAAAATGCTGCGGGATACCCCCTTATATCAGCTAAAGGCAATCTTCCTGCTGTTCTTGGTTATGATACAGAAGAAGCCCTGCTTCACGAAAACGAATTTTTTGCCGGTCTGATCTTTGAGGAAGACCGTACTTCCGTATTAAAGGTATTAAAAAAAACGGCTGCTGAAAAAAACAGCTTTTCAATCGAATTTAGATGCCGTGGCAGGGACGGTATGCCAGTGGCACTCTGCGGCGCCGTTATTTTTCTGAAAAACACCGGGCATATACTATTATCTTTTATCAAAGCTGCGGAAACCATCTGGGATCGGATATTCCGTCTGCTCCCATGCGGTATCTGCCGTGTAGCGGCAGATGATGTTTTTACGATACTGCAGGCAAACGAAATATATTATGACATATACGGATATACATCCAGGGAAGCCTCCTCCGTGGGGTTCACAAATGAAAAATTCATTATTCATCCGGACGATTTCGAGTACGTACAACATAAGGTTCAGTGTTGTCTTGAGCTCATGGACAGCTCTACCTTTGAGATGGAACATAGAGTCGTCATGCGGGATCAGAGCCTCGGCTGGGTACTGGTGAAAGGTTATATTGACAGAACAGCCGGTGATTGCTGCCTCAACTGTGTGTTATTGGATATATCGGATCGTAAAAAAGCGGAGGAAGACCTGCGGATCAGCGAGGAGCAGAACCGGATCGCATTTCTTTCGACAGATAATTATATGGATATCTATGATGTAAAAACTCATGTTCTTGAACATCCGTATGAGGACGCCAGTGAAAGCAGGAGACCTAAGAGAATAGAAAATGTTCCCTACAGCATAGTTGCCGCAGGGTAGGTAGAGGGCGACAGCATAAGAGATTACATTCAGTTATTTGATTCAATAGTGAAGGGGAGTCCCGAGGGAAAATGTACAGTTCAGATGAATCATAGGGATGGAGACCATTTCGGCTGGTATGAGATTAAATACCGGCTGATCTTTGATAAGTCAGGCAGGCCGGAACGTGCAGTCTTATCCTACAGAGATATAACATCTCAGAGGGAAAAGGCGCTTGCCTATGAAAAGTGGAGCCGCTTTTTTGATCAGCAGAAAACTAACAGCCTTGGCTACTACGAGTATAATCTGACGAAAAATCTATATGCCGGAAGCGAAGACAGTCTTTTGAATTCACTTCCCTCATATATTCAAAGCTTTACGGAGGCCGTCAGTTATTCTTCAGCACACTGTGTGTATGAGGAAGATAAAGAAAAATATATGGAATTTTACAGTCGTGACAGGCTTCTGTCCGCTTATTACTCCGGTACGAAGACAGATTATATTGAATACCGCCGCAGGCGGGAAGAAGGTGGGCTTTTTTGGGCGGCAGGAACCATTCAGCTGATCTCTGACCCTTATACAGAGGATGTCCGTGCATTTATTCTTGTGCAGGACATCGACCAGAAGATCCAAAGGCAAATCAACATGAAAAAACAGATAGAGAATGATTCCCTCACTGCACTGTTGAACAGGGGAACCGCCATAAGGAAAATCGCCTCAGAACTGGCGGATAAGGAATCCGGTCGGCGTTCTCTGCTGGCCATGTTGGATGTGGATCATTTTAAGGAAATCAATGATACTTACGGGCATCAGTTTGGCGACCGGGTATTGGGCGATATCGGAAAAGTGCTGGCCTCTATGGCGGGAGAATGTGATGTGTTTGGCAGGATGGGCGGGGATGAATTCATCTTTTTTTTAGCAGATGTACCTACTGCTGAATTAGCAGAAAAATATCTGTTGAAAATCAGCACATCACTTAATATATCATACCAGACTCCTAAAGCGACGGTCTCTGTTAGTATCGGTGCAGTCTATCCCTGCGGCGGCCTTATGTTTGAAGAATTATATTCCAGGGCAGACGCAGCGCTATACGAGGCAAAAAAGGACGGGCGGAACCGATTTGCAATCAGATAGTAACTTCACATGCAGGACGCACACTGCGGCAGTTCTAACGAACACCGCAGTGCCCTAAGTAACGACTGCTAAAACAAACTCCAGAGGAATTTTATATATCATAAAAAACCGCTTTTTACTTGTGATATGGCTCCCCCTGAATAATACGGTAACTGCGATAAACCTGTTCCAGCAGTATCAACCGCATTAGCTGATGCGGAAAGGTCATTTTAGAAAAGCTTAGGGCAAAATCAGATCGCGCCAATACAGAAGAGCTTAAACCGATAGAACCTCCAATCACGAAAATGATATGGCTGGTACCGGTGACGCCCAGTTTTTCGATCTTATTGGCCAGCTCTTCTGAAGTGATCTGATTCCCCTGGATCTCAAGAGTCATGACAAAGGCATCCTCTTTGATATACTTTAGAAGCCGTTCCCCTTCCTTCTCACGGATACTTTCTTCGACCGCCTCGCCTGCCTGATCCGGCGTTTTTTCATCGGCAACCTCTATGATATTCAATTTACAGTATTTACTCAGACGCTTACTGTATTCTGCGATCCCATCTTTCAGATATTTTTCTTTGATTTTACCTACCGTTAAAACAGTAACTTTCATATCTTTTATTCCTTCAATTTTATTTGTATCGTCATGGGGCTAATCTGCTCTCAGAGCGCAGATACCCTGTCAGGCTTTCACAGCCCATCTCATTTTTGCAGACCGGGCCCTGCTGTTTCTGGCGCATTCTTCTGCCGAAGGCCGAATTACATCCTTGGAATAGCTGCTGTATATCCCCTCTTGAAACAACTGCTTAAATGATTTCTTTACCAGCCTGTCTTCGCCTGAATGAAACGTCAATATGGCGACTCTTCCGTCTGGTGCAAGGATATTGGGAAGTTTTTCTAAAAACTGGTAGAGCACTTCAAACTCGTTATTAACATCAATGCGCAGTGCCTGGAAGGTTCTCTGGCAGGATTTTTTAACGGCCTCCTTTTTCTCAGCGGCAGGGAGAAAATTCAGTGCTTTGTCAATTACGTTCCGCAGCTGCCCGGTCGTTTCGATTTTATTTCCCGATTTTAGTTCAGCTGTAACCGCTCTGGAAATCTCTCCTGCATAGGGTTCGTCCGAATTCTCAATCAACATGCCCTCAAGTTCTTCCGGTTCTATGGTTCGCAGCCTCTGCGCCGCTGTGATCCCCTTTTCGGGATTCATTCTTAAATCCAGAGGCCCGTTTGTTTTGTACGAGAAGCCTCTGTCTGGATTGTCAATCTGCATAGAAGATACGCCAAGATCAGCCAGCACAAAATCAAACTGTCCGGCCTCCTTAGCTATCTGGTCTATGTCCGCAAAATTTAGAAGCTCCACAGTCAGAATCTCTGATCCGTATCCCATACCTGCAAGGCGTTCTTTTGTTTTCACTGATTCGATAGGATCCACATCCAAGGCATAAATATGCCCCTCATGTTCCAGGCATTTCAACATTTCCAGTGTATGTCCGCCATAGCCCAATGTGGCATCCAGTCCCTTCTGGCCAGGCTGGATCTGTAGAAAATCAAGGATCTCATTTACGCAGATCGAAATATGCATTCCGGCGGGCGTACTTCCTTTCTGTATGACCTTCTCAACAGTAGACGCATACTTTTCCGGGTGGAGTTCTTTGTATTTTTCTTTATAATTCCTAGGGTGCGTCCCCTTATATCTGGGACGCCTTTTGTGTTGCTGTTCCTGGTTTTCCATTCTCTTTACCCTTTCATCAAAAGTGGTTTTCAGAGAAATTTCAGTCTATATAAAAACCACTTACTAAAAAACTGTGTATCTATTTAAAAACATGGACAAATATGTTCTTATTATATATCAGGAAAGATATGACGGCAATCTTTTTTAATAGGAAACTCCCATGATGCTCGGACTGCCTGGAAAAAACATATTTTCTTTACTTCATACATAGATTGTTCTGTCAGTACCTTCAAGTAAAGGAGTAAATATTATATGAATAACTGTGATAATGGGAGAAATAACGAAGCCATTAAACCGGATACCTGCCAGAAAAAAGAGCTTTTTGCAGCCGACGCCCCCTATCCTCCGGTCTGTGTGGATGGTGTAAACCGCCTCTATGGAAGAATGATGCTGGATAACGTAGGCGGACAGAATTCAGAGATGACCGCTGTCAGCCTGTATATTTACAACAACCTGCTGTTGGTGGAGGATGAACGCCTATCCTATGTCTTTCACAAAATCAGTATTGTGGAGATGCACCACCTTGAGATATTCGGACAACTGGCAAGAATGATGGGAGAGAATCCCAGACTCTGGACTTACAGAGGGAACCAGATGTTTTATTGGTCACCCGGGTTTAATAATTACCCTATGGATATCAAGCCTCTGCTTATCAACGCAGTCAACCATGAACGCCAGGCCGTTCAGAAATACCGCTCTCAGTGTGCTAAGATCCAGGATGAGAATATTGTAAGATGCCTGGAGAGGATCATCATGGATGAGGAACTCCACATTCAGATTTATGAGTCCCTGTACGACGAATACTGCGGATAGCCGGTTAAGCTGCTTTTATGCAAAAAGAGACTGCTTTGTGCAGTCTCTTTTAATACTTACGATGTACTAGTACTACTTTTATTTATTTCACAGGGTTAGCGGCCAGATACGCCTCTGTCAATTGCACCGCATCTTCAATGCATTGATCACAGCTGCAAATAGGCCTGTCGGAGCCGATCCCTTTTAATTCACGGCAGATGATAGACTGGTTCTTCTCACGGAATTTTGCTGCGCACTCCTTTACTTTCTTATAGGTGTCCGCTTTTGTAGATTTCCCTTTTTCAAGGCTTCCTACACTGTTCTGCAGCCCCAGTATCATAGTCATGCCGGACACGGCACCGCACACTTCCATCATACCCATGCCAAATCCGAATCCTTCTGAAATCCGAAACATCTCCTCTTCCGATATGCCGAAATCCCGGCAGAATGCGCAGGCTACGGCCTGACAGCAATTATAACCTTTTTTATGATATTCCAATGCGGTTTCTTTTCTGGTCATAGCAGTTCCTCCTGTGTAAAATCAGCTTCTTTATTTGTTCAGATATTCATCAATGCCTTTTGCACCTGCTTTTCCAGCGCCCATTGCAAGGATCACTGTGGCAGCGCCCGTTACAGCATCTCCGCCTGCATAAACCCCCTCTTTGGATGTCTGTCCGTTTTCTTCTTCCGCTACGATACATTTTCTTCTGTTCACTTCAAGGCCTTTTGTTGTAGAAGAAATCAACGGATTCGGAGAGGTACCGAGTGACATAACGACCGTATCCAGTTCGATTTCATACTCGGAGCCTGGAATCTCTACCGGGCGTCTTCTTCCGGATGCATCCGGCTCGCCCAGCTCCATTTTGATCACCTTCATTCCCTTTACGTATCCGTTATCATCCACGAGGATTTCCTTTGGATTAGTAAGAAGGTCAAAAATAACACCCTCTTCTTTTGCATGGTGAACCTCTTCTACTCTGGCCGGAAGCTCTGCTTCGCTTCGTCTGTAAACAATATGTACCTCGGCACCAAGCCTTAATGCGGTTCTTGCCGCATCCATGGCAACATTACCGCCGCCGACTACAGCCACTTTTTTTCCTGCAATAATCGGAGTATCGTAATTGTCATCAAATGCCTTCATCAGGTTGCTTCTTGTCAGATATTCATTGGCTGAGAAGACCCCGTTTGCATTCTCTCCCGGAATTCCCATGAACATTGGAAGACCAGCGCCTGAGCCGATAAATACGGCTTCAAAGCCTTCTTCTTCCACGAGCTGGTCTATGGTTGTTGATTTACCGATTACGACATTAGGCTCGAATTTGACGCCTAACTCTTTAACTTTTTCGATCTCTTTCGCAACTACCTTTTGCTTGGGAAGACGGAATTCAGGAATTCCATATACAAGTACGCCGCCGAGTTCATGCAGCGCTTCAAAAACAGTTACGTCATATCCCATCTTTGCCAAGTCTCCGGCGCAGGTAAGCCCTGAAGGTCCAGAACCGATGACTGCCACTTTATGTCCGTTCTTCGTCTCGGGACACTCCGGTTTGATGTCATGTTCCAGCGCATAATCAGCTACAAATCTCTCAAGTTTACCGATCGAAACAGGCTCTCCCTTGATTCCGCGGATACATTTCCCTTCGCATTGTGATTCCTGAGGACATACACGTCCGCAGATAGCCGGAAGTGCGGATGCTTTTCCGATTACTTTATAGGCTTCTTCTATATTGCCTTCTTTTACTTCTTTAATAAAACCTGGAATATCGATTGCTACCGGGCAGCCGTCGATACATTTGGCCACTTTACAGCCAAGGCATCTGTTTGCCTCCTCCATAGCCTCTTCCCGGTTATATCCAAGGCAGACTTCTTCAAAATTCGTTGCTCGTACTTTCGGGTCCTGCTCTCTGACAGGCACTTTCTTTAATACATCAGCCATTAGTTGTCACCTCCGCAGTTTCCGCATCCACCATGATGAGTGTCTCCTTCTTGTACTTTCAGCATCGCACGGCCTTCTTCTGTCTTATACATCTGGCTTCTCTTCATTGCCTGGTCGAAGTCTACAAGATGTCCGTCGAATTCCGGGCCGTCAACGCAGGCAAACTTGATCTCATCGCCTACCTGAAGGCGGCATGCGCCGCACATTCCTGTTCCGTCTACCATAATCGGGTTCATGCTGACAATTGTAGGCAAATCCAGTTTCTTAGTAAGCAGACATACGAACTTCATCATGATCATCGGTCCGATTGCCACGCATACATCGTACTGTTTTCCCTCGTTCTGTACCAGGTCCTCGATAACGGCCGTAACCATGCCGGAACGTCCATAAGAACCGTCGTCCGTTGTAACATAAAGATTGCCTGCTACAGATGCAAGCTCTTTTTCAAGAATCAGCATGTCCTTCGTCTTGGAACCTACGATAACATCGGCTTCAATGCCGCGCTCATGCAGCCACTTTACCTGTGGGTAAACCGGCGCCGCCCCCACACCTCCGGCTACAAATAATATCTTTTTATTCTTCAGTGCTTCGATATCTTCATGAATAAACTCGGACGGGCATCCGAGCGGACCGACAAAATCCCGGAAACTGTCTCCCTCTTTTAAGTACGCCATCTTCGTTGTGGACGCACCCACTTCCTGGAATACAATTGTAATCGTTCCCGCCGCTCTGTCATAGTCGCAGATTGTAAGCGGAATTCTCTCACCCTTATCATCCATCTTAACAATCACAAACTGTCCTGGCTGGCAGTGGCTGGCAACACGCGGTGCATGTACATCCATAAGATAAATCTTATCAGCCAGTTTTTCTGCTTTTAATATCTTGTACATCTTATTCCTCCTTGTAAAAAATCACCCTTTCCTTATAATACGCTATAAATAAAGGATTGGCAAGTGTTCTTTCAAAAAACAGAGCATGTTCTGTTTTTCCTTTCATAAAAATGGGGCAGACACATTCTCGTGCCTGCCTCCATCCATATGTACCAGGGAACCATTCAATTAAAAATCAACTTCTGTTCCATAGTAAATGCAGTTAAATAATCTTTCCATCTCTGCAGGAGTAATGCTTCTCGGATTAGAACCTGTGCAGGCATCACCTACGGCCAGTTCGGAAATATGTGCAATTTTTTCTTTGAATTCCTCTTCTTTAATACCGAATTCTTTCAGGGTCTTTGGAATGTTCAGCTGAACATTGAAGTCGTCAATCTTTTCACAAAGGCTGTTGATCAGAGCCTTTTCGGAAGTCCCCTGAAGTCCTGTCCTGCGCGCGATTTCGGCATAACGTTTTGCGGCAACAGGATCTTTTGCATTGTACTTAATTACATATGGAAGGTACATTGCATTTGCGCATCCGTGTGTAATATGCCCTGTTGAAAAAGCTGCACCTGTTTTATGAGCCATTGAGTGTACGATACCAAGCAATGCATTTGAAAATGCCATTCCTGCCAGGCACTGTGCCGTATGCATCTGCTCTCTGGCATCCATGTTGCCTCTGTAGGAAGCCGGCAGGTAATCAAATACCATCTCAATTGCCTGAATTGCCAGTGGATCTGTAAATGCACAGTTTAAAGTAGAAACATATGCTTCGATCGCATGGGTAAGTGCATCCATCCCTGTATATGCAACCTGTTTTGCGGGAAGTCCCTCTACCAGTTCGGAATCTACGATTGCAACATCCGGTGTGATATTGAAGTCAGCCAGCGGATATTTTACGCCTGTCTGATAATTTGTGATAACGGAGAACGCCGTTACTTCCGTTGCGGTTCCTGATGTAGACGGGATTGCTGCAAACTTTGCCTTCTGTCTTAATTCAGGGAAGTTAAACGGAATACATAAGTCTTCGAAAGTCACCTCAGGGTATTCATAGAAAGCCCACATTGCCTTGGCTGCATCTATCGGGGAGCCACCGCCCATCGCAACAATCCAGTCCGGCTCAAACGCACGCATCGCCTCGGCGCCCTTCATAACCGTTTCAACAGACGGATCCGGCTCAACCCCTTCAAAAAGCTCTACTTCCATGCCTGCATCTTTCAGGTATCCGACTGCTCTGTCAAGGAAGCCCTGACGTTTCATGGAACCGCCTCCCACGACGAGAATTGCCTTTTTCCCTTTCAGGTTTTTCAGTTCTTCCAGACAGCCTTTTCCGTGATAAATGTCTCTTGGTAATGTGAATCTGCTCATTTTATTGCATCTCCTTTATAAGTACGTTATTTTTTTAACATGCTAATTATAACACTGTTAAAGTTTTAACGCAACCCAAATACAGGTAAAATCATGTTAAAAATTGCACAAAAATATCGCTGCAATTATGTCAAAAATATACACAATTGCAGCAGCGTTATTCTTTACTTATTCAGGCAGTTCCAATACATAATTTCTCTTTGTAATCTGTGTTGTTTTGCCGCTTTTGCTGACAAGAACCGCACAGAACATCGTCTGCCCTTCCGGCATATCAATAGGGCCTTCATATTTGGCGGAAGCGGCGCTGGGATCCGTTCCGTCCATTGTATAATATGCAGTATACCCCTCCGGCACATTGATTGTTATCTGTGTTGCCGTATCATACTGGCCTGTGGACGGGGTTACTGCGGGTGCATCTTCTACCGGAATGTCCACGTTGTATACTCTTGAAGCTGTAAGGCTCGGAATCTTTTTCTTATTGACGGAGATTGCCTTTATCGTAGTCGTCCCCTCTTCCAGGAGAATCGGATCCTGATATTTCGTGCTGGAGGTATCCGGTTCGGAACCATCCGTAGTATAATAGATAGCTTCACCTGCGGAGCTTAAGGATACTTCCTGTACCTCCGGATAGGTACCCTCTTCCAGGCTGAATTCCGGCTCTTCGGACACGTAGGACTTTACGCCGAGAAGAACGTTGTCATCCTCGCAGCCATCCAGCAGTTCCGATATTTTTAGCAGCTGCTTAGTCTCCACGTAAAAGTCTATGGCTGCTTGATACAGTTCCACATTGGAGGGCTGGGCGCTTATGGCAGTCATAAAGACCGCTTCCGCCCCTTCCAGGTCGTCCTGCTGGCTGTATACCTTAGAAAGGCCAGTATAGGCCTCTGCTCTCTTATCGTTTTTTGAGATCGCCTTATTAAAATAGTTTTCCGCCTGCGTATAATCATTGGTAACAAGTGCCTGATTTCCTTTGCGGATTTGTCCGGTATAGGAGTTCTGATAAAAAACAAATCCAAGCACGCCCGCCAGAATCAGCAGGACAAGCACGATGATGAGCGCTCTCTGCCGCCTTTTTTTCGCAAGTCTTTTTTTGCGGGCAATCTGCTGGCGCCTTCTTTCTTCAGCCTCATTTCTTTCCTGCCGCATGGAGCCTGTACTCTGGCGCATGGATCCGGTTGCCATTCTTCCAGTCTGCCGCATAGAACCTGTATTTCTGCCTGTCTGGCGCATGGGGCCGGTAGAGGACCGGCTGCCCTGACGCACGGAACCTGTGGAAGTGCGGCCCGTCTGATACCTGGAATCGGCTCCTGGCTGACGCGAAGGACCCGATGCTGCTCTGCTGGGCTGCCGCCCCTGTCTCGCTGCCGCATTTCTCCGGGCGCGTATCTCATCCAGTTCTCCCTGGTTCAGTACTCTTGTCGAATTACTGTACTCTCTTGTTCCGTCACGGCGGTATCTTCGGATATCGTCTGTCCTAATCTGTCTTGTGGCGTCTTCGATAGAACCCTTCACTTCCTGAGCGAGGACATCTTCCAGAGGATTATAATCTGGTACAATCTGAACTTCCATATGGCATTCCGGGCAGTAAAGCATGTCGTCCGGAATCATGGCACCACAATGTGTACATCTCATCTTATTTCCTCCTAGCTGCGCGCAGTTTCCACACAGTTGTTCATCAGCATGGCAATTGTCATAGGACCTACCCCGCCCGGCACGGGCGTAATTGCAGACACTTTATCAGCCACATCCGTAAAATCCACATCTCCACAAAGTTTGTTATTCTCATCGCGGTGCATCCCCACATCAATGACGACTGCACCCTCTTTTACATATTCTGAATTAATAAACTGCTTTTTCCCGATTGCAACGATCAGTATATCCGCACGCCGGGCAACTTCTTTCAGATTTTTCGTGCGGGAATGCGTTACGGTTACCGTCCCGTTTTCCCTAAGAAGCAGCGCCGCCATGGGCTTTCCTACAATATTGCTTCTTCCGATCACAACACATTCTTTTCCTTCTATCCCGATACCGGAGCGCTTCAGAAGCTGGATAATGCCGGCTGGCGTACAGGATAAAAATCCTTTTTCCCCGATCCAGAGGCGTCCCACACTTTGCGGATGGAAGCCGTCTACATCCTTATCCGGTGAGATTGTCCGGATAACCAGATCTTCATTTATGTGGGAAGGCAGAGGCAGCTGCACCAGAATTCCATTGACACCGCTGTCCGCATTCAATGTCTCTACGAGAGATACAAGTTCCGCCTCCGTCGTAGACTCAGGCAGTTCAAACGCCCGGGACTCTATCCCGATATACGCGCAGGCCTTTTTCTTATTATTGACATACACAGAGGAGGCTGGGTCATCCCCCACCTGTACGACCGCCAGGCAGATATTGCCCCCCATTTCCTTTATTTTCTGTACTTCTTCCTTTAATTCATCCTTTATCTGAGCTGAAATCAGCTTTCCGTCAATTATCTGTGCCATTCCATCCTCCTTTAGAAGAGCCCGGTAATCTTACCATCTTCAGTAACATCTATATGATTTGCAGCGGGGACTTTAGGAAGCCCCGGCATCGTCATAACTGCGCCCGTCAGCGCTACAACAAATCCTGCACCGGCACTGACATATACCTCCCGGATGTGGATATCGAAGTCCTCCGGCCGCCCGAGTTTTTTCGCGTCGTCAGACAACGAATACTGATTTTTGGCCATGCAGACGGGGAAGGTTCCAAAGCCCATCGCCTCGATCTTTGCCAGCTGCTTCTCGGCCGCAGGTTCGTAGACTACACCGCGCGCTCCATATATTTCTTTTGCTATGGTCTCTATTTTTTCCTTCAATGACAGTTCGTCCGGATATAGCGGATGGTAATGGCTTTCCTTATTCTCAAGGGTCGCAAGTACCTTTTCCGCCAGCATGATACCGCCGGCGCCGCCCTTTTCCCACACTTCGGAAAGTGCAAATTCACAGCCGCGCTCCTCACAGAATGTTTGGATGTATTCATTTTCCGCCGCTGTATCTGTCACAAAAGAATTCAGTGTTACAATAACAGGTATGTCATATTTCTGGATATTCTCTATATGTTTTTCCAGATTGACGATCCCTTTTGCAAGTGCTTCCAGGTTCTCTTCGCCCAAATCGCTCTTTGCAACTCCCCCATTATACTTCAAAGCGCGCACCGTTGCAACTAAAACTACTGCATCTGGTTTTAGTCCTGCCTTGCGGCATTTGATATCCAGGAACTTTTCTGCGCCCAGATCCGCACCGAATCCTGCCTCGGTAATTGTAATATCGCTGATCTTAAGCGCCGTCTTGGTGGCACGGACACTGTTGCAGCCATGGGCAATGTTCGCGAACGGCCCGCCGTGTATCAGCGCCGGTGTATGTTCCAGCGTCTGAATGATATTCGGTTTGACCGCATCCTTTAAAAGAGCGGTCATCGCTCCCGTGGCCTGCAGATCGTCTGCCGTAACCGGATCTCCATCAAAATTGTAGGCCACGATAATTCTGCCGAGTCGCTTTCTCAAATCCGCCAGATCATCTGCCAGACACAGAATAGCCATGATCTCTGAGGCTACGGTTATAACAAAATGGTCTTCCCTTACCATTCCGTCCATTTTACTGCCCAGCCCCACGACCGTATTGCGCAGTACTCTGTCGTTCATATCCAGACAGCGTTTCCAGACAATCTGACGGGGATCGATTCCCAGCGCGTTTCCCTGCTGGATATGATTGTCCAGCATTGCAGCCAGCAGATTGTTTGCAGAGGTGATTGCATGGAAATCACCCGTAAAATGAAGGTTCAGATCTTCCATCGGAACCACCTGGGCATATCCGCCTCCGGCGGCGCCGCCTTTGATTCCGAAGCAGGGGCCGAGAGACGGCTCCCGCAGGGCTATCAACGCTTTTTTATTCAGCCTGGCCATCGCCTGGCCGAGACCTACTGTGGTGGTGGTTTTCCCTTCCCCCGCCGGGGTCGGATTGATTGCCGTTACAAGAACCAATTTTCCGTCCTCACGGTCCTTGACCTTATCCCACAGATCCTCGGAAAGTTTTGCTTTGTATTTCCCGTAGAATTCAAGATCATCTTCTTCAATTCCAATGCTGGCCGCCACATCTCTTATATGCAGCATCTCTGCATCCTGCGCAATCTGAATATCTGTTTTCATTTGATTCCCTCCTGGATTATATATTATCTTTTATATACTGTTCAAATTCTTCTTCTGACATCAGGATCTTCCTGGGCTTAGTCCCTTCTTCTTCCCCGACAACACCTGCCTCAGCTAGCTGATCCATGATGCGCGCCGCTCTGTTAAAACCAATTTTGAACATACGCTGCAGCATCCCGATAGACGCCTTTTCCTTATCTATGATCAGCTTTCCTGCCTCCACGAAATATGTATCCCTGTCGCTGCCGCCTTCCGCGGCCCCGGGCATCATACCGCCGGCTGCAGGCGCTCCCGCATTAGCGTTCACATGCTCTTCCACTTCTTCGCTATAAGAAGCGTTGCCATTGTGTTCAATCAGATAATCAACGACTTTCTGCACCTCCTTGTCAGAAACAAACGACCCCTGTACTCTGACAGGCTTCGGAAAACCTGTCGGGTAAAATAACATATCACCTTTTCCAAGAAGCTTTTCCGCCCCGTTCATATCAATAATCGTTCGGGAGTCAACCCCTGATGATACAGAAAAAGCGATTCTGGATGGCATATTCGCCTTAATCAGCCCGGTAATTACATTGACAGAGGGCCGCTGGGTCGCCAGGATCAAATGCAGTCCGGCCGCTCTAGCCAGCTGTGCCAGACGGCAGATGGCTCCCTCTACTTCTCCGGGCGCTACCATCATCAAATCTGCCAGCTCGTCCACAATAATCACGATCTGCGGCATCTTCCTAGGCGCGTCTCCGTTCGTTTCTAAATGGCCGATCTTATCGTTAAATCCTTTCAGATCCCTAACATTGTATTCCGCAAAAAGCTTATAGCGCTTTTCCATCTCAGCGACGGCCCAGTTCAGTGCCCCGGCTGCTTTCTTAGGATCCGTGACCACGGGGATCAATAGATGCGGAATTCCGTTATATACACTGAGTTCCACCACTTTCGGATCTACCATAATCAGCTTCACGTCTTCCGGGTCTGCCTTATAAATGATACTCATAATTAATGTGTTGATGCATACAGATTTACCGGATCCAGTGGCTCCGGCAACAAGGAGATGCGGCATCTTTGCAATATCCGCAACCACCACTTTCCCGGAAATGTCCTTGCCCACTGCAAATGAGATACCGGACTTCTTGTTCTTAAATTCACTGGATTCCAGCAGGTCTCTCAGCATAACTGCCGTATTTTCATTGTTGGGCACTTCGATGCCGACGGCAGCCTTTCCAGGAATGGGAGCCTCAATTCTGAGATCGGTTACAGCCAGGTTTAGTTTAATATCGTCGGCCAGGCCCACGATTTTGCTGACTTTAACTCCCTGCTCCGGTTGAATCTCATAACGGGTGACAGAGGGACCGCAGCTTGCATTGGTCACATGTACTTGTACGCCAAAATTCTGAAGCGTCTGCTCCAGCTTGAGTGCAGTGGCACGCAGGTGGGCGTCTGAATCCCCGCTCGTTTTCTTCCCCCGGTTCAGCAGAGAAAGCGGCGGAATCCGGTAGACTGCCACAGGCTGTTCTTCCTGCGCTTTGATGGTCTCTTCTACATGTACTGCCTCGGCAGCCACCATCTGGGCACTCTCCTGTGTCTTACGCTTTTTGACCGGTTCTGGTGTCTTAACCGGTGTATCCGGTACGATCTCTTCAACAGATTCCGGCTGCGGACGGTTAATGACCAGCTCCTCAAACGGAGATGGCACAGGTGCTTCTCCGGCCCCCGTGTCCTCCGGTGCTAACTCCTGCAGATCAGGAGTCTTTCTGTGAATTGTTTTGTCTGATAAGGTTGTGGCAAAAGAAACTCCGGATACTTTATGATCCTGCCTTTTTTGCTTTTCAGTCTCTCGTTGCTGCTTCTGCTCTCCCCGCCTCCGGGCAGCAGCCGCTTTTTTTGTTCTGGCGTCTTTATACGCCTTTTTACTGTGGCGCCCCAGCGGCGCAAGAAGCGATTTCTCTGTGATCAGGATCACACAGATTACCGCAAATATGATGATCACCACATAGGCGCCCACGACGCCGATCAGCGGACACAACAGCTTTACAATACAGCCGCCTATTAGACCGCCGGCATTCTTATGCTGGCTGGCAAGCTTATAATAGGTCAATAATCCCGCCTCAGAATCGTAAGGATTCATGACCAATTCTAAAAATGCGGTCAGCAAAAGCAGCAGCAGAACAATGGCTCCCACTTTTATGTACGCGTGTGCGTTGCCTTTATTTGATATGGAAAAGGCAACCACACCGAACAGGATAAATGGCAATAGATATGCCATTAATCCGAATAATCCGAACATTACCGACGAAACTGCCTCCCCTGCAATTCCCCCCAGGCCAAAATTACTAATCACAAGCAGGATACAAACCGCCAATACGGCAAGTATCAAAATCTCTTCTTTGAGGGCTGTATTTTCCTGCTTTTTCGTCCTCCGGCCTGTTGTTTTTCTTTTCTTTGTCGACTTTGCAGCCATTATACTTCCCCCTTGGTATTTACACATACTGTATTTAGTATACCATTATTTGAAAAGCATGTCATTATTAAATTTTTCTCACTCAAAAATATCAGGGATTAAATTATAAACCCGGCAGATCCAAACCTGTTTCTTCTCTGTTCCTGTCTTCAATCATGGAATGAAGTTTGGAAAGTGCCTGGCTGATGCCCCCTACCTCGTCGATCAGCCCTTCTTTCACTGCGTCTTCTCCTTCCAGCAAGGTTCCCACATCTTTTACCAGCTGTGTGGAATCCAGCATTAATTTTTCCAGGCGTTCCTGGGTAATATTGGAATGGGATGCAATGAACTTTGTGATCCGGTCCTGTGTCTTTTCCATGTTGCGGTAACTCTGGATCACTCCAATGAACATGCCGGTAGATCTTACCGGGTGTACAATCATCGTACCACTGGGTACAATAAAGGAATAGTCTGCGGAAACGGCAAGCGGTCCTCCTATCGAGTGGCTTCCACCCAAAACAAGTGACACGGTGGGTTTACTGAGCGAAGCTATCATCTCCGCGATGGCAAGTCCCGCCTCCACATCGCCTCCCAGTGTATTCAGAAGAATCAGGATGCCTTCGATCTCATCATTGTCCTCTGCTTCTGCCAGGCGCGGAATCAGATGCTCATATTTAGTGGCTTTTGTATTACCGGAGACTGCCTCATGCCCTTCAATCTCACCGATAATCGTCATCAGCTGGATATTATGCCTGCCGCTCTCCTTGCCAAGCCTGAGGGTACCGGTCTCTTTAATCTCTTCGTTCTCATCAGCCTGAGTTTTTCGAATCTGCTCTTCTTTATTATTATCCATTTTTTTCCTGCCTTTCCTTCTCGTAACAATGCTTCATTTTTAGATAGTATCTGAAAGAAAAACAGGAATTATACATTGATTTGCAACCAGGCAAATCAAAAATGGTATGGATGATTGTATACATCCATACCATTCAGATTATTGCAATGCCTGCTCAATATCCGCAATAATATCCTCTACATTTTCAATCCCAACACTGAATCTGATCAGGTCTGGCTGAACACCTGCCTCCAGCAGTTCCTGTTCATTCATCTGGCGGTGCGTGTGGCTTGCAGGATGAAGCACACAACTGCGCGCATCCGCAACATGAGTCACGATCGCCACCATTTTCAGTTTATCCATCATCTCAACTGCCGCGCTGCGTCCGCCTTTCAGGCCAAAAGTCAGTACGCCGCAGGTGCCGCCCGGCATATACTTCTGAGCCAGGTCATAATACTTATCCCCAGGAAGAGAAGGACAGGACACCCAGGCCACCTTCTCATGATCCTGCAGATACTTTGCAATGGTAAGTGCGTTTTCACAATGGCGGGGCATACGCAGATGCAGCGTCTCCAGCCCGATATTTAATAAAAATGCATTTTGAGGCGCCTGGATAGATCCCAGATCTCTCATCAGCTGTGCGGTGGCTTTCTGAATATAGGCAAGCTTGCCAAATTTTTGTGTATAGACAATCCCATGGTAGGTCTCATCGGGTGTCGTCAGTCCCGGAAACTTCCCGGACTGCGCTTCCCAGTCAAAATTACCGCTATCCACAATGGCTCCGCCCACACAGGTTGCGTGGCCGTCCATATACTTGGTCGTGGAGTGAGTCACAATGTCAGCCCCCCACTCAAACGGACGGCAGTTAATTGGAGTTGCAAATGTATTGTCTACAATAAACGGTACGCCATGTGCATGCGCCGCTTTTGCAAATTTGTCAAAATCAAGGACTACAAGCGCCGGGTTTGCAATGGTCTCCCCGAAGACAGCCTTTGTGTTGTCCTTAAAAGCAGCCTCAAGCTCTTCCGGCGTGCAGTCAGGATCTACAAAATCAGCTTCTACTCCCATTTTTCTGATGGTATGCGCAAACAGATTATATGTACCGCCATAAAGTGCAGAAGCACATACGATATGGTCTCCTGCCTCTGCAATGTTCATGACCGCATAAAAATTAGCTGCCTGGCCGGAGGAGGTAAGCATGCCGGCAACACCGCCCTCTAAATCACAGATCTTAGCGGCAACCGCATCATTGGTCGGGTTCTGCAGCCTTGTATAAAAGTATCCGGCTTCTTCCAGGTCGAACAGGCGCCCCATCTGCTCACTGCTTGTGTATTTGAAAGTAGTGCTCTGGCAGATCGGCAGGACTCTCGGCTCTCCGTTTGCCGGTTCATAACCGGATTGTATGCATTTTGTCTCTATCTTATAGCTGCTCATAATTTCCTTCCTCCTAAGAATATAGATATTTCCTTTCCAGCTTACGTACCATGTCGCTGTAGAGCATCTGGCATTCCTTCTTTTTGCCCTCCTCGATCAGCCGGACGCAGGGACTTAGATAATCCTGCCAGATTCCCGCATATATACTAGCCGAATCTTCCTGCCGGTCGATGCGTTTTACAATCGTTGGTGCGATATTATAATATTCATTTACTGTTTCCATACCTTCTTTGGACTCCAGCAGATACTGGTCACGGTAATTCCGAAGCAGCGTCAGTTCATAACAGTCGTCCGGTTTATCCAGGCTTCTGCAGACTGCTGTTGTGATATAGCAGAGTCCTTTTTTGAAGCCTCCCTGGATCTGTTCACGTGTGGAATGCCCGATTTTATTATCCGGCATCCTTTCATTATATAACTCAATCATCTTTTCGGTAAACTCTTTTGTCTTCACGCTGCTGATCTCCCCCAGAAGCGGGACAAAAAAAGATACCATATTCATATTAAAGTCAAGACAGGCCAGATCCCTCTTCCTTTTTGAAGGCACCGCCGCCAGCTGCTCCGCCGCATAATCCGGGATGACAGAGGCAGTCTTTGCCAGCGCCTCATCTGACACCTCGAAGGCTTCTCTGATACGCCCCAGGAGCGCGCCGTGCCTGTTCAGTAATATGTCCATATCAGATGCATAAGTTTTTTTATGAAACTTCTTTGCATATTCGGCAGTTTCCTGAAATAAAGAAATCATATCTGCCTGTAGATTTTCCTGATTCATATTATCTCCTCTTTTTGTAAGGTATTGGCATACCGCTGATTATTCGTCCCAGTTATGATATACGTCCTGCACATCATCATCTTCATCCAGCAGATCCAGTGTCTTCTGAATATTCTTAATGTCATCCTCAGAAGTCAGTTCCACATAGGTCTGCGGAATCATCGTAACCTCGGCATCTGCCATACTGATGCCCTCTTCCTCCAGCTTCAGGCGTACTGCGCTGAATTCTTCCGGCGCTGTGAGAATCTCAAAACTGTCATCGCTCTCGGTAAAATCTTCCGCGCCTGCGTCCAGTGCCAGCATCATCAGCTCATCGGCATCCATGCTGCACTCTTCCTTATCAACCAGTATCTGCCCCTTCTCATCGAACATAAAAGAGACACAGCCTGGGGTTCCCACATTACCGCTTCCCTTTGTAAATGCGTTCTTTACATTGGAAGCAGTCCGGTTCTTGTTGTCTGTCAGGGCCTTTACGATAATTGCTGTCCCGTTGGGCCCATATCCTTCATATGTAATATGCTCATAATTGTCGCCCGCACCCTCGCCGGCCGCTTTTTTAATATTCCGTTCTATGGTGTCATTCGGCATATTATTGGCCTTTGCCTTAGCGATTACATCGCGCAGGCGGCTGTTGTTATTCGGGTCCGGACCGCCGCCCTCTTTTACTGCAACGGCAAGCTCACGTCCAAGTTTCGTAAAAACCTTGCCCTTTGCAGCATCATTTTTTTCTTTCTTATGTTTAATATTCGCAAATTTAGAATGTCCTGACATCTCTAATCTCCTCTTTTAAATTTTCTTTACGTATTCTATCCGCAGAACTTGCCATACAATTTTACCACTCTTTTTTGTATATTTCAATTCTTTCTTAACAGATTCATCTCTGGGTTATGTAGGAAGTTCCAGACTGATCCGGATCGCATCGTTCACCCGCTTCATCATTCCACTGTCTACATGGCAGACAAATTCTTTCAGACGCTGCTTGTCGATCGTCCGGATCTGCTCCAGCAGGATCACGGAATTCTTTACAATATGGTATTTCTCTGCACTGATTTCAATATGGGTAGGAAGTTTTGCTTTATTCATCCTGGATGTGATAGCCGCACAGATTACCGTAGGGCTGTGCTTGTTGCCCACGTCATTTTGTATAATCAGTACAGGACGGATACCGCCCTGTTCCGAGCCCACGACAGGACTCAAATCTGCATAATATATATCGCCTCTTTTAATTACCAAATCACTTCACACTCCGATTCTAATACTTTGATACTTGAGTATTCCCGCTTTTTTCGGATGTATGCAAGTGCACGAAAACTTTGGACAATCTTTATGATGTACTAGAAATATTCTACTTGTTTTACAACTTCTCCGTTCCTGGTATAAACCCTTGGGATCCTTCTGCCCAGACAGCAGACGAACTCATAGTTAAAACGTCCGCAGAGACCGCTTAGTTCCTCCACAGAGATGTGTTCCTCCCCATCGGAGCCGACCAGAACAGCCTGGTCCATGAACGTCACACCCGGGATATCTGTTACATCAACCATAAACTGGTCCATACAGACCCTTCCAAGTATCCTGGCCCGCCTGCCGCGGATCAGCACGTCAGCTTTATTCGAAAGCCCTCTGGCGTATCCGTCACCGTACCCGACAGGAATTGTAGCTACTTTCATCTTCTTAGGTGCAATGAAAGTGCCGCCGTAGCTGATGGAAGCCCCCGCTTCTACTTCCTTCACAAAAGTAACGTGGCTGATCAGCTCAAGCGCTGGCTTGAGGCTCACAGCTTCCCGCGAGACCTCCCCTGACGGGTACATTCCGTATGTGGAAATACCCGCGCGGACCAGATTATGTTTCATGTCCGGGAAGTCGATAATCCCGGCGCTGTTGTCACAATGATAATATGTAATGGAAGTTCCTTCCGCCTCCAGGGCCTTCTTCATCCATTCAAACTTTTCGTGCTGCTTATGTGTGTAGCTCTTGTCGGTCTCATCGGCTTTGGCAAAATGCGTATACATTCCCTCGATCCCTATATTAGGCAGCCTGCCGATCTCCCGGATGGCCTTTACACTCTCCGGGCCGGGCAAGAATCCAAGCCTTCCCATCCCTGTATCAACTTTAATATGTATATGTGCTGTTCTACCGAGCTTTGCCGCGGCTTTTGACATGCCTTCCGCCATCTCCTTCATATAAACAGTAGCACGGATATCCTTAAGAATCATCTCCTCATACTGCTCCGGGAAAATACAGCCGAGTACGAGAATTGGTTTTTTAATCCCTTCCTTCCGGAGAGCTGCAGCCTCCTCCAGGCTTGCGGTGGCGTAGCCCCATATGTAATCCTTTTCTTCAAACATTTCCGCAATCGGCACGGCGCCATGGCCGTACCCATCCATCTTTATCACGGCGATGATCTGCGCCCCTTCCCCAATCCGCCGCCTCATCTGTTTCATATTATATGATACGGCATCCAGGTCTACCCTGGCAAATACCCTGTTAAACTGTTTCATTGCTCCATACTCTCCTCTGTTCTTTTTAGGCAGTCCCCGATTCCCGCCGTTAAATCTTCTGCCAGCACACTGTAGGAACCCCTGGCGGCTTTGGCCTCGTCTCCTGCGCAGGCGTGCAGGTATACTCCGCAGACAGCCGCCTCATAAGGCTTCAGTCCCTGCGCCATCAGCCCTGCAATGACTCCCGCGAGCACGTCTCCGGCCCCGGCCTTTGCCATGGAACTGTTTCCTGCAGTATTGACGAATATCTGACGATCCCACTTGGCCGCAATTGTACGTGCATCCTTTAAGACGCAAACAACACCAGCTCTGTCTGTAAAAGACCTGGTCATCTCGAAACGCTTTTCCTGCAGCTCTGTAACAGAACAGCCCAGCAGGCCGGACATTTCTTTCAAGTGCGGGGTCAGGACAATGGGCCGCTCCCGCTCTTCAAGCAATTCCGGATGGCACCCCAGTATATTCAGTCCATCTGCATCTATCACGCAGGGAATCTGAACCTCTTTCACGACCTGAGTTAAGATACTCTCCGTAACACGGCTCTGTCCCAGCCCGCAGCCAATGCAGACCACATCCGCCCATGCGAGGAGATCACGAATGGCTTCTTCCTCATATTCAGTATAAGTGCTGACAATCGCTTCCGGTAAAAGCTGCTGCAATATCACCCGGTTATCTTCATGTGTATAAATCCGGACCAGACCCGCGCCGCATCTATACGCGGCCTTCGCACTCAGATATGCGGCGCCCGACATACCGCGGCTTCCGGTAATCATCAGGATCTTCCCATAGGTTCCTTTATGTGAATTGGGCCTTCGGGGCGGGATCAGCTCCGGCAGGTCCGATTTTTCAAATGTGTAGCAGACACCCGGTTCTTTTTCAAAAAGCTTCCGGCTGATTCCGATGGATACGGCAACAGTTTTTCCGGCATATTGGCAGCCTGGATGTAAAACACAGCCCAGCTTTTCGCACTCAAAAGTAACCGTCAGATCGGCTGAAAATGCCGTCCCTAGTACCTTTCCTGTGGCTGAGCAGATGCCGGAAGGGATATCTATGGCAACCTTCTGCCCCGGCAGCGCATTCATCTTTTTAATATTTGCCGCGTATGCTCCCGAGACTTCCCGGTTCAGGCCCACGCCGAAAACGGCATCCACTATAACAGTATATTCCTTCCTGCTGATTGTTGTTACTACAGGAACACCGCAATTTTCAGCGATTTTCATTTGCTGCATGCAGTCAGGAGTCCTGGATTCTTCGTTTCCGATGAAAGCGGCCTCAACATCACAGCCTTTTTCTTTTAACAGGCGCGCAACTGCAAAGCCGTCGCCGCCGTTGTTGCCGGAGCCGCAGACCACCAGCGTTCTGTGTGTATTGATCTTTTCCTGCTCCATGACGGCCACTGCCGCCAGAGCAGCCCGCTCCATCAGCACCATAGAGGGAATCCCGATCTCATGGATCGTGTAATTGTCAGCTTTCTGCATCCATTCACCGGTAGGCAGATATCTCATATACTCACTCTCCTTTATTTTTATAGAGTTTCGCTTGTGAAACCCGCGTCCGCAGCGGCCGCACAGGCATCTGCCTCTAATACCACTGTGCGTATCCCCAATGGGATTGTATCTGATAGGCGCACGTTTCCTAATAAGCGAAATAACGTGCAACGAAGGCGCAGCACCTTTGTTACACGTTTTATATTATTAATCAATTATCATGTTCTTCATTGTAACGGCTGATATTATAGGACAGTTTCATCAAACTATCAGACAAATGTACACTTTCTACGATCACATCATCCGGCAGGTGCAGATCAGTGTGCGCAAAATTCCATATGCCCTTGATACCATTCTCAACAAGCATATCGGCTACTTCCACCGCTTTTGACTTTGGAATCGTCAGTGCGGCAATCTCTATGTCCGTATTTTCAACAAATTCTCTCAGGTCGTCCATCATACGGATCGGGATTCCTCGTATTGTTACCCCTTCCAGTCTTGGATTCACATCAAAAATACCCTGCAGTATAAAACCGCTCTTTTCAAAGGCCGCGTAATTGGCAAGCGCCTGCCCCAGGTTACCCGCTCCTATTATGATTACGTTATGTTTTCTGTTCAGTCCCAGAATCTTTCCGATCTCTGTATAGAGATACTTAACATTGTATCCATATCCCTGCTGGCCGAAGCCACCGAAGTTGTTTAAATCCTGGCGAATCTGAGATGCAGTGACGCTCATCTTCTTGCTCAGGTCATTTGATGAAATCCGTTCTACTCCTGCATCCAGTAATTCTCCCAAATATCTGTAATATCTGGGCAGCCGTCCAATTACCGCACGTGATATCTCTCTATCTTCCACAGCTATCCCCTCCAAACTTAATCTATTTCATATTATATAGAATTGTACGGGCAAAGTCAAATTTTAGTTGTATTTTAAACTATTTTCGTTATAATGAAATAAGTATACTCAAAGGCATCCCGCAGCTCATGCCCCGCGGACAGGTTTTCAGCATAGCTGAAAATTAATGCTTATTTTTTAAGACAACAAGCGGGGTTCGGCGGCTGAAGTACAACTGGGAGGCCCGATACAGAAGACAACAGGAGGTTTCTTATGATACTTGCATGCCATAATCTCAATAAAGCTTTCGGTGGACAGGTCATTGTCAGAGACGGCTCTTTTCATATAGAAGACAGGGAAAAAGCGGCTCTGGTCGGAGTAAACGGGGCTGGAAAATCCACCATTCTAAAGATGATCGTAAAGGAAGAGCCAGTCGACAGCGGTGAAATTGTAGTTACAAAAGGGAAAACTCTCGGATATCTTGCACAGCAGCAGAAACTCGAGGGCGGCCGCTCCATATATGAGGAAGTAAAGACAGCAAAGGCTGATATTATCGAGTTGGAAAATCAAATCCGTGCTATTGAAAAGGAACTGAAGTCTCTGAGCGGTGAAGCCCTTCAGAGCAGGCTCGATACCTATCACCACATGATGTCATCGTTTGAGGCACAGAATGGTTATGCTTACGAAAGCGAGCTGACAGGCGTCCTCAAAGGACTTGGTTTCCAGGAGGAGGATTTTGACAAAAAAACGGACACCCTCTCCGGAGGCCAGAAAACAAGAGTTTCCCTGGGAAAATTGCTCCTCACAAAACCCGATATTCTGCTTCTGGATGAGCCAACAAACCATCTGGATTTGAACTCCATCACCTGGCTGGAGACCTATCTGCTGAACTACCCGGGCGCTGTATTTATCGTCTCCCACGACCGTTTTTTCTTAAACAGGGTGGTTACAAAAGTGGTGGAGATCGAACATGGGACTGTCCGGATGTACGCCGGCAACTACAAGGCCTATGCGGACAAAAAGCAACAGATCCGGGACGCCATGATGAAAGAATATCTGAACCAGCAGAGGGAAATCAAGCATCAGGAGGCCGTCATTGAAAAACTCCGTTCATTCAACCGTGAGAAGTCTATCAAGCGCGCGGAAAGCCGTGAAAAACTGCTAGATAAGATGACGCTGGTCGATAAGCCCCAGGAGGCGGCGAAGGAGATTCATTTTTCTCTGGAACCCTCTTGCCTGAGCGGCAACGACGTGCTTTCAGTGGAGGGGCTGTCTAAGAGTTTTGACAGTCAAACCTTATTTACGGATATCAGCTTTGATATCAGACGCGGCGAACATGTGGCTGTAATCGGTGACAACGGCACCGGGAAAACCACGCTGCTTAAGATTATCAATCAAGTGGTTCCCCCGGATACGGGCTCCTTTACCCTGGGATCTAAAGTGAGAATCGGTTATTACGATCAGGAACACCATGTGCTGCATGACCAAAAAAATATATTTGACGAGATTTCGGATGACTATCCAACCCTAAATAATACGCAGATCAGAAATACGCTCGCCGCATTCCAGTTTACCGGTGATGACGTGTACAAACTGATCGGGGACCTGAGCGGCGGCGAGAAGGGTCGCGTATCGCTGGCAAAATTGATGCTTTCTGAGGCCAATTTCCTAATCCTCGATGAGCCCACAAACCATTTGGATATCACCTCAAAAGAGATATTAGAAAAAGCGGTTAACGACTATACCGGTACCGTATTATACGTCTCACACGACCGCTATTTTATCAACCAGACAGCCACCCGCATATTAGAGCTGGTGAATCAGACCTTTGTAAACTATATCGGCAATTATGACTATTATCTGGAGAAAAAGGAGGAACTGACGGCCGTCTATACTTCCCCTGCAGCCAGGGGAACGGATAATTCTGGTATTCCGAAGGAATCTGTTTCAGACGCAAAACTGAGCTGGCAGGAACAGAAGGAACAGCAGGCCAGGGAGCGCAAAAGACAGAATGAACTGAAAAAGACGGAAGAACGCATCACTGTACTGGAAGAAAGAAATGAAGAGATCGATGAGCTGATGACTCATGAAGATGTGTATTCCAACTCGGTCAAATGCCAGGAACTTGCTGCAGAAAAGGCTTCCAATGAAGGGGAACTGGAGATTCTCTATGAAAAATGGGAAGAACTTGCAGAATAAGGCCAAAATGGGGAAGCCCACTTCAACTCCTTTCGAACAAAGCGGGCAAGCCCACCTCAAATCCCCATCTCCTCACTTATGAGGGGCTTGCACACTTTGGCGCCGCCGCGATGCCGCTTTGCGGCTATATACCTTATCGCGGCGTGTGCATCCCCCGCAGGGCTTTTCTGATCTAGGAAATTCCTTTGAAATTTCCTAGATCAGAAAAAAGGACCGCATGCAGAGCTGCGTGCCGGTCCGTTTTTGTATTGTAGATAAAATTTACAGCCTTGCTGCAATCGCTTTGATAAAGTCCTCACTGTTGAGAACCGTCGGATTCTCAATCGTTGTAATCAGCGCCAGATCTTTTGTCATGCTTCCGGATTCTATTGTGTCAATGGTCGCTTTTTCCAGTCTGTCTGCAAATGCCATCAAATCATGGTTTCCATCCAGTTCTCCGCGCTTTCTTAAAGCTCCGGTCCATGCAAAAATGGTTGCAACTGAGTTGGTGGATGTCTCCTCTCCCTTGAGGTGCTTGTAATAGTGGCGCTGTACGGTTCCGTGGGCAGCCTCATATTCATAATATCCGTCGGGAGACACAAGCACGGATGTCATCATAGCGAGTGATCCAAATGCTGAGGATACCATGTCGCTCATGACGTCGCCGTCGTAGTTCTTGCACGCCCAGATATATCCGCCCTCTGATTTCATAACACGTGCTACTGCATCATCAATCAGTGTGTAGAAATACTCGATCCCGGCAGCCTTGAATTTTTCATCGTATTCAGCATCATAGATTTCCTGGAAAATGTCCTTGAATGTGTGGTCATATTTTTTGGAAATCGTATCTTTTGTCGCAAACCAGAGATCCTGTTTTGTATCCAGAGCATAGTTGAAGCAGCTTCTTGCAAAGCTTTCGATGGACTGGTTGATATTGTGCATGCCCTGCACGATACCCGGGCCATCAAAATTATGTACGAGCTCTTTTGTCTCTGTTCCGTCTTCCGCCGTATAGACAAGTTCTACCCTGCCTGCGCCCGGAATCTTCATCTCTGAGCCCTTATATACATCACCGTATGCATGGCGGGCAATGGTAATCGGCTTTTTCCAGTTCTTAACGCATGGCTCAATCCCTTTTACGACGATCGGCGCGCGGAAAACTGTACCGTCCAGAATTGCACGGATGGTCCCATTGGGGCTCTTCCACATCTCCTTCAGGTCATATTCATCCATGCGGGCCGCATTCGGGGTGATCGTTGCACACTTAACAGCTACTTTGTACTTCTTTGTGGCATTCGCGGAATCCACGGTTACCTGGTCGTTCGTTTCATTTCTATATTCCAGGCCCAGATCGTAATATTCCGTATTCAGCTCGATGTAAGGCTCCAGAAGATTATCTTTAATCATCTTCCAGAGGATTCTTGTCATCTCATCCCCGTCCATCTCAACAATCGGTGTACTCATCTTAATCTTTTCCATCTTAACTGTCTCCTCCTAATATTTCTTCATAACCTTGTCTTTTAAGGTTCTGTATGACATGCAGAATATGCTCGTTGGCGAGCTGCTCCGCAAGGTCTGCATCTTTATCCCGGATTGCGCGCAGGATCTGCTTATGCTCCCGGATCGACTTTCTGGCCCGTTCTTCTGAGACTACGGAAGATCTCCGAGCCAGTTGGACATATTTGTGGAAATCGGTCAGTACATGGCTGAGTATCTTACTGTTTGATGCCTCATATAAAATCGCATGGAACTTGCCGTCCAGCTCAGTCACCTGATCTGCACTGCCTCCACCCTCTTTTTTCATATGAAACTCGGAAAGAAGTATAATCTCGTCCAGCTCATCCAGCTGCTCGTCCGTAATGTTCTCTGTAGCCCATCTCGCACACAGCCCCTCCAGCATAGAACGGATCATATAGATGTCACTTACATCCTTCGGAGATATTCCCGTCACATATGCCCCCTTATTCGGGATGATAGAGACTAGGCCTTCCAGCTCCAGCTGCCTCAGTGCCTCTCGCACGGGCGTGCGGCTGACCCCCAGTTCTTTCCCGATCGTATTTTCCCTTAACTCATCGTGTTCCTTATACTTTCCCTTCAGGATATCGTCACGGATTCTCTGAAAAACACGGCTGCCTAAGGAATGGTCCTGATATTCTTCCATTTTGCTTTTATGTCCTCCCAAGTCAGAGTTTTATATGCAGTTCACTGCATACACTGTCTATTTTGGCAACTAATTCGTCATCTGTCAAGACTGTAACGCGACCTTCTTCATATTCTTTGTCCACCCAGGTCTTTAATGCCAGCACAAGCTCTGAATTTTTATCCACCTGCCGTTCTGCAGGAAGCTTGTAGTATGCGTTAATCCAGTATGCAATTCCCGCAATACCGGAGGTATTGGAGACAGATACAAGAGCCGGGCGGTTTAAATATTTGTCGGTATCAAAAATATTATAAATTTCTTCGTTTTTGAGCATTCCATCCGCATGAATCCCGGCACGGGTTACATTAAAATTCTTCCCGACAAACGGCGTTCTGGAGGGAACCCGGTATCCGATCTCTTTTTCATAGTACTCCGCCAGCTCTGTGATCACTGTTGTATCCATCCCATCCAGCGTTCCTCTGAGCTGTGCATATTCAAATACCATCGCTTCAAGCGGAGTATTTCCCGTACGCTCCCCAATTCCAAACAGGGAACAGTTCACCCCGCATGCGCCGTACAGCCAAGCTGTAGTCGAATTATTGACCGCCTTATAGAAATCGTTGTGCCCATGGAATTCAATCAATTCACTCGGAACACCAGCATGTGTCATCAGTCCATAAATAATCCCAGGTACGGATCTCGGAATCACCGCCCCCGGAAAATTCACCCCATATCCCATGGTATCACAGACACGGATCTTAACCGGTATCTGATACTCTTCCATAAGCTTCATCAGCTCCAGACAGAAAGGGATTACGAATCCATAAATATCAGATCTCGTAATATCTTCCAGATGACATCTTGGTTTCACCCCCGTCTCCATACACTCTCTGACAACAGAAAGGTAATGATCCAGAGCTTCCCTTCGGTTCATCTTCAGTTTATAAAATATGTGATAATCAGAGCAGCTGACCAGAATCCCCGTTTCCTTCAGCCCGATCTCCCTCACCAGTTCAAAATCTTTCTTATTCGCCCGGATCCAGCTTGTAACTTCCGGAAATTCATATCCCATCTCCAGACATTTATAAACCGCATCCCGGTCTTTATTACTATACAGAAAAAATTCACTCTGCCTGATCTTCCCCTTAGGCCCGCCAAGCTTATGTAAATAATCAAAAATCGTAACTATCTGCTCTGTTGTGTAGGGGGCACGTGACTGCTGTCCGTCACGGAACGTCGTGTCCGTAATCCAGATTTCGTCCGGCATATTGTGAGGCACAATCCTGTCGTTAAAAGCAATCTTCGGAATCTCATCATAGTGGAACAAGTTGCGGAACACATTAGGCGAGTCCACATCCACCAGCTGATACATATGCTCTTCCAGTTCCAAAAGATTTGTGTGTTTGTTCAAAAATACTTTTCTGTCTTCCATTCTACCATTACCTCCTAAATATCCAGTTAACACCCCGCAGCACTTTAATCCTACGGATTACATCCATGTATAATTGTATACAATTATACATTCTGTGTCAATAGTTATTTAGTTCGTGTCTTCCAGCTGCCAAAGTGGAGGAAAGGAAAAAGAAGGAAAATCAGGTCTGCCCCGGTTTTCCTTCTTTTTTTCCTTTGCCCACTCTGCAGCCAGAACCCGTTTCCAGGCACCCCTGTGTTCGGTTTCTTTGCCATACATTAGTCACTAAAGAATAACTCTCACTTTAAGAACCCCATCAATACTGCCAAGTTCCTCTTTTACAGCGTCAGATACGTCTCCATCTACGTCAATCATAGTATAAGCATATTCTTTTCTGCTCTTATTTGCCATCAACGAGATGTTTAATTTTTCTTTAGCGAGCAGTGCTGTGAACTGTCCGAGCATGTTCGGTATATTATGATGCAGGATGGTGATTCTGGAGCCTTCACCTTTCTGTCCCATATCACAATCCGGGTAGTTTACGGAATGTGTAATATTACCATTTTCCAAGTAATCAATGGTTTCCTTGACCGCCATTTTTGCACAGTTGTCTTCGGATTCCTCTGTGGAAGCTCCAAGATGGGGAATTACAATTGCCCCTTTGACTCCTGTGACCTCCGGTGTTGGGAAGTCTGTTACATAACATTTCACGTTTCCTGCAACAAGGGCATCAACCATGTCCTCACTGTTTACAAGCACATCTCTTGCAAAATTCAGAATAACCACATCTTTTTTCATCAGGCTGATCGTATCTTTGTTGATCATGCCCTTCGTATCTTCCAGCGCCGGTACATGAATGGTGATATAATCACATTCTTTATAGAGCTCATCTACCGTTTTTGCATGGTGGATATTACGTGAAAGCTTCCATGCTGCATCGACGGATACGTACGGATCATAACCGTATACTTCCATTCCGAGATGTGTCGCTGCATTAGCAACCAGAACGCCGACTGCTCCGAGTCCTATGACACCCAGTTTTTTGCCTTCCAGCTCGGTCCCGGCAAAAGCCTTTTTCTTCTTTTCGGTCATCTTGGCGATGTCCCCGTCCTCTTCATTCTCCTGAACCCAGCTGATACCGCCTATTATGTCACGTGCTGCAAGAAGCATTCCCGCGATCACAATTTCTTTTACACCATTGGCATTGGCGCCAGGAGTGTTAAATACGACGATTCCTTTTTCTGCACATTTGTCCAGCGGGATATTGTTAACGCCCGCACCTGCGCGTGCGATGACCTTCAGGCTGCTGCTGAAGTCCATATCATGCATTCCTGCGCTTCTTACGAGGATGGCGTCCGCCTCTCCTGCATCTTCTGTTCTTACATAGTTTTCATTAAATTTTTCCAGTCCCACCTGGGCTATTGGATTCAGGCAATTATACTTATACATTTTACAGATTCTCCTCCTCGAACTTGTTCATAAATGCAACGAGTGCTTCTACACCCTCATATGGCATTGCATTGTAAATGCTTGCACGCATGCCGCCCACACTTCTATGGCCTTTCAGATTCTCCAGGCCTGCGGCTTTCGCCTCTTTAACAAACTTGGCATCCAATTCAGCATTTCCTGTAACAAAAGGCACATTCATCAGAGAACGGTCCTTTGGCTCAACGGTGCCTTTGAACATCTTGCTCTGATCCAGGAAATCATACAGAAGCGCTGCTTTCTTTTCGTTGCGGGCCTTCATTGTCTCCAAGCCTCCCATGCTCTTGAGCCATTTAAATACCTTTCCGCAAATATAGATGCCGTATGCCGGAGGGGTATTGTAAAGGGACTTTGCGTCTGCGTGTGTTTTATATGTAAGCATGGTCGGTGTGCCGGGCAGTACGTCCTCCGTTATTAAATCTTCACGGATAATAACGATCACAACGCCTGCAGGCCCGATATTCTTCTGGACTCCTCCGTAAATCACCCCATATTTGCTTACGTCCACTGGTTCAGACAGGAAGCAGGATGATACGTCGGCAACCAGAGTCTTGCCTTTTGTATTCGGAAGTTCTTTGAATTTGGTTCCGTAAATTGTATTGTTTTCACAAATATACACATAATCGGCATCCTCTGAAACCGGAAGGTCAGAGCAATCTGGTATATATGAGAACGTCTTGTCTTCAGACGATGCTATTTTGTTAACTTTACCGTATTTTGCGGCTTCACTGGCAGCTTTTTTCGCCCACTGTCCTGTCACAATATAGTCCGCTACCTTATTTTTCATAAGGTTCATCGGTATCATGGCAAACTGCTGGGAGGCTCCTCCCTGCAGAAACAGGAGTTTATAGTTGTCAGGAATATTCATAAGCTCTCTCAGGTCAGCCTCTGCTGATGTAATGATCTCTTCGAAAGCCTTTGAGCGATGACTCATTTCCATGACCGACATGCCGGTTCCCTTGTAATCCAACATCTCTTCTGCTGCTGATTTTAAAACTTCTTCCGGTAAAACTGCCGGCCCTGCTGAAAAATTGTACACTCTACTCATTTCAAATTTCCTCCTGCACTTTTTATACTTCATCATTGATAGGTTTCATTACAACTCAAGCCATCTCTATCCTGTCTTCGAGTACTAATGGCTGATATCGCTCTCGTCAAAAGCTTCGCTGATTGCAGCTCCTGGAGCTACCATGGGCCATACTTTATCATCACTGTCGATCTGGCAGTCGATGACAACCGGCTTATTCAGCGTTAATGCTTTCGCAAATGCCGCCTGGAATTCATCCTTTGTGGTTACACGGATCCCTTCGGCCCCCATGGCCTCTGCCAGCTTCACAAAATCCACCGCATCGTTCAGAACGGTGGCGGAATAGCGCTGCTCATAAAACAGATTCTGCCACTGGCGGACCATGCCGAGGACGTGATTGTTAATCACAACCTGGATGACGGGAATCCGGTGCCGCACCGCTGTGGCTATTTCATTCATATTCATACGGAAACATCCGTCTCCTGCGATATTAACCACAATGCTGTCGGGACAGCCGGTCTTCGCACCAAGAGAAGCTCCCAGGCCATATCCCATCGTTCCCAGACCACCGGAAGTCAGGAAGGTACGCGGCTTTGTATACTTGTAATACTGCGCGGCCCACATCTGATGCTGCCCGACCTCTGTTACTACGATGGCGTCCCCTTTTGTCTGTCTGTAGATTTCTTCTACGACATAGGGGCCTGTCAGTCCGTCCGTATGGTAATTGAGCGGGTATTTTTCTTTGTATTCCTGGATTTTACTCATCCATTCGGGGTGGCACTGCTGTTCCAGGCCTGCATTTATCTTCTTCAGGACTTCTTTGATGTCGCCCACAACGCCAGCGGTAATAATGACGTTTTTATTCATCTCGGCCGCATCGATATCAATCTGAAGAATCTTTGCATTCTTTGCAAACTTCCTGGTATTGCCGGTCACTCTGTCGCTGAACCTTGCGCCGATAACAATCAGCAGGTCACATTCGCTGACCCCGTAATTGGACGTCTTGGTCCCGTGCATGCCAAGCATGCCCGTATATCTTCCATCAGTTCCCGGAAATGCGCCCTTACCCATAAGTGAATCCGTGACTGGCGCGTCAACTTTATGTACAAACTCCAGCAGTTCTTCACTTGCACCCGATAAAACGGCTCCGCCGCCGACAAAGATATAAGGGCGTTTTGCCTTATTGATCATGGTGATTGCTGTCTCCACTTCTTTGTCAGAGACTTCCTCAGCACCCATAGGGATGACGGGAGCAATTGCTTCACACTTATAATCGGTTTTCTCACCCGTCACATCTTTCGGAATATCAATCAGTACCGGACCGGGGCGGCCTGTCTGCGCGATTCTGAATGCCTTGCGGATCGTCCCGGCCAGCTTACTGACATCCTTTACGATATAGTTGTGCTTTGTAATCGGCATTGTAATACCTGCAATATCAATCTCCTGAAAACTATCCTTGCCGAGCAGGGATACGCCGACATTACAGGTGATTGCGACAACCGGGATGGAATCCATATAAGCCGTAGCAATGCCGGTAACCAGGTTCGTGGCTCCCGGTCCGCTTGTGGCAAAGCAGACACCAACTCTGCCCGTCGCTCTCGCATATCCGTCTGCAGCATGCGCAGCCCCCTGTTCATGGGAGGTCAGGATATGCGTGATCTCATCACTGTGTTTATATAAAGCGTCATAGACGTTCAGGATCGCGCCGCCCGGATACCCGAAAACAGTATCCACACTCTGCTCTTTCAGACATTCAATGACGATTTCTGCTCCAGTTAAATGCATTGATAAGGACCTCCTAATTTGTCTTTGGCACTTCCAGTATTGCCCCTCTGTTGCCAGATGTAACCATAGATGCATATCTTGCCAGGTATCCGGACTTAATCTCCGGCTCCTTTGGATGCCATTTAGCTCTTCTGGCCGACATCTCTTCATCTGAAACGTCCAGCTCCAGCTTCAGCTCAGGGATATTGATCTTTATAATATCGCCCTCCTCTACCAGCGCAATCGGTCCGCCCACAGCAGCTTCCGGTGACACATGCCCGATGGATGCGCCGCGGGATGCGCCACTGAAACGTCCGTCCGTAATAAGCGCCACCGTAGATCCAAGCCCGTATCCTGCAATTGCAGAGGTTGGGTTGAGCATCTCCCTCATGCCCGGGCCTCCTTTTGGTCCTTCATAGCGGATGACAATAACATCCCCCGGGTTAATCTTCCCTGTCTTGATCGCCTCGGTGGCAGCCTCATCGCTTTCAAAAATTCTGGCAGGCCCTTCATGTACCAGCATCTCCGGAACAACTGCGGAACGCTTAACCACGCTTCCGTCAGGTGCAAGATTTCCCTTGAGCACTGCAATTCCACCGGTTTCACTGTAAGGATTTTCAATCGGCCGAATGACTTCCGGATTGAGATTCGTACAGCCTGCAATATTCTCACCCACAGTTTTACCTGTCACAGTCATACAATCCGTATGCAGCAGGCCTTTTTTATTTAACTCATTCATAACGGCGTACACACCGCCCGCCTTATCCAGATCTTCAATGTATGTATGGCCTGCCGGTGCAAGATGGCACAGGTTCGGCGTTTTTTCGCTGATTGAATTTGCAAATTCAATTTCAAAATCCATTCCGATCTCATGAGCGATAGCCGGAAGATGCAGCATGCTGTTTGTGGAGCAGCCCAGAGCCATATCTACGGTTAATGCATTAAGAATGGCCTCCTCCGTGATAATATCTCTTGGCCGGATATTCTTTTTCACCAGTTCCATTACCTGCATGCCCGCATGTTTAGCCAGCTGCAGCCTGGCGGAGTAAACTGCCGGAATCGTTCCGTTCCCACGCAGCCCCATACCAAGAGCCTCCGTCAGACAGTTCATGCTGTTCGCTGTGTACATACCGGAACAGGAACCGCATGTAGGGCACGCTTTATTTTCAAACTCACATAAATCCTCTTCGGACATTGTTCCTGCCGCATAGGAACCAACGGCCTCAAACATGCTGGAAAGACTGGTTCTGCCGCCCTTCACGTGTCCCGCGAGCATAGGCCCTCCGCTGACAAAAATTGTCGGAATGTTGATTCTGGCCGCGGCCATCAAAAGCCCAGGCACATTTTTATCACAATTCGGGATCATCACAAGGGCGTCAAACTGATGTGCCATTGCGAGCGCTTCTGTTGAATCAGCGATTAGGTCTCTTGTGACAAGAGAATACTTCATTCCCACATGCCCCATGGCAATCCCGTCACAGACAGCGATTGCCGGAACCATAATAGGGGTTCCTCCCGCCATCGCCACACCCATTTTAACTGCCTCAGTGATCTTATCCAGATTCATATGCCCTGGCACAATCTCATTGTAGGAACTGACTACGCCCACAAGCGGTCTGTCCAGTTCCTCCTGCGTCATTCCCAGCGCATGAAACAAAGAACGGTGGGGCGCCTGCTGGCTTCCCTTTGTTACTGTATCACTTCTCATAGTTTTAAAACCTCCTTTTCTACTTATGCCATTACTCCTGCTGTTATAACTCTGATCTACCTAAATGTTTATATAGGAACAGATCTTGTCACCCATCTCACTGGTGCCAATCTGTGTATTTCCTTCCGACATAATATCAATCGTGCGAAGCCCGTCTTTTAATACTTTTGAGACTGCGTTTTCGATGGCATCAGCTTCCTTATCCAGATCAAATGAGAACCGGAGCATCATTGCCGCCGACAGAATTGTTGCAATCGGATTGGCAATCCCCTTGCCCGCAATATCAGGAGCCGAACCGCCGCTTGGCTCATAAAGCCCGAACTTTGTCTCATTAAGACTGGCTGATGCAAGCATTCCAATTGATCCGGTAACCATACTCGCCTCATCCGACAAAATATCCCCGAACATATTCTCCGTCAATATCACGTCAAACTGGCTCGGATCCTTAACCAACTGCATTGCGCAGTTATCCACCAGCATGTTTTCCAAAACCACCTCCGGATAATCGGCAGCCACTTCCTCTACTACCTTTCTCCACAGTCTGGAAGAGTCCAGTACATTCGCCTTATCCACGCTCGTCACTTTCTTCCTGCGCTTCATGGCAATGTCGAATCCCCGTTTTGCAATACGGCGTATTTCCTTTTCATTGTATGTAAGTTCATCATATGCAGTCATAACCCCGTCCACTTCCACGGTCTTTCTCTGTCCAAAATAAAGCCCGCCGGTCAATTCCCGCATAATCATCATATCAAACCCCTTTGCTGCGATCTCAGCTTTCAGAGGGCACGCCTCCTTCAGCTCATCATACAGCACAGCCGGCCTCAGATTTGCAAAAAGATTCAATTCCTTCCGAATCCTCAGCAGCCCTGCCTCCGGTCTCTTAGATGGTTCCAGCTGATACCACGGAGAAGTTGCGGCATCTCCGCCGATAGACCCCATCAGCACCGCATCACTTGCCTTGGCAAGCGCAATCGTCTCATCCGTAAGAGGAACGCCATTCACATCAATAGAAGCCCCTCCCATCAAAAGCTGCGTATAACAGAACTCATGCCCGAATACTGCTCCCACTTTATCCAGAACCTTCATCGCTTCCGTCACGATCTCCGGCCCAATACCGTCCCCTTTAATCACTCCGATGTTCAGTCTCATACCAAATACTTCCTTCCAAATATATATGTAATAGAATAAAAATGCTAATTTTTATCATACCGTATTTTTCGCCACGTTTCAACCCTTTAATGCGAATTTTGGGATGACTGGGGTAGGAGTGCGTCAGGGTGGACGCCGGCGGCAGGGGAAGGAGGGGCAGCTGAGGGCGGAATTTTGACCAGTCAGGAGATAGGTAAGTCTTTTGTTTCAGGAGATAGGTAAGTCGATTC
>OBZW01000272.1_pt1 | contig 41833 bp, 33 predicted proteins | sample 1477021 | NCBI WGS metagenome assembly OBZW01 (sample SAMEA2580262, study PRJEB22360) | human gut metagenome | biome: human gut; feature: human-associated habitat; material: faeces | place: Denmark | collected 2008/2010
ATCGAGATTAATTAATTTATCCATTATTTTTAACTCAGAACACAACATTCCTAAGGCAAATGCCGATAAGTAAAAAAATACCCCTGTACTCATTTGCCTATATGTAGTATAACAAGCACTAACATTAATAAATAAAAATAGCAATAGTGGTAAATAACGCATTTTTGACATCATGCTTTTTATTATAGGAAATATTAGATAAAGTATTATAATTGCTGACATAAACCACCATGTAACATTTATTGTTCCTGTATGACACCATTCAAATAATATATCTCTTAATCCTAACATATCAATCAGCAATGCTAAGACACCATTTTTACCCTCACCATAAATAGTAAATATATTAAATTTTTCAAATATCATACCTGCACTTAAATAGATCCAGAAGATTACCCAAAAATTTGTATAAAGTTTAACTAAATGCGCAGTTACAAATTTTATACTAATCCTGATGCTCTTCTGTTTTCCCTGTATCTTCTTATTAAAACTCTCATTTAGACCATATCCGCTATAAATAACAAAAATGTCAACACATATCTTACCATTCTTTAACAGTGTAGTAATCCACGGCTTATTTTCTATTGTCCAAGAATAATCAAAGAAAGGCCACGCTGCTTCACCACGGAAAAAAAGGTGTAGCAATATTAGTATAAGTATTGCTACCCCTTTTTGAATTTGCGTGTCCCGAAGTACGAACGTTTTTCTTTCATTATCCATCAGTAATCACCTCACTTTTAAACGTCTGCATTTAAATCCTCTCTTACCATATATTGGGGTAAATCACTGATAGTCATGTATATCTTACCGATATACTCTCCAATCAAGCCTAGCATTAACATAATGATTCCACCAATAAAAAGTAACACAGCCATTGTTGACGTATATCCCATAGCTATATGGGGATTAATTATTTTTCTGATTACTAGAAAAATACCCCAACATATACCTAATCCAGACGTGAATACACCTAATAACGATGCAAGTCTTAATGGCACTAAAGAAAAATTCGTAAATTCGGTAAGCCAGAGATTAACTAACTTTTTTAATGTATAACCTGAGGATCCGGATATTCTTTTTCTTTGTTCGACCTCAACATTCGTAACTCTATTCGTTGTTCTCATTAAATACGCACCAGCTGACGGAAATGGACTTTTGTATGCTTTCAAATTTTCAATAGCAAATTTGCTCCAGGCCAAAAAAGGAGAATTATAAATACCTTTCATTTTACTTCCAGTAAATTCAAGCAATTTAGTATTTATTCGACTAGTAAAGCGTCTGTAAAATTTTTGCTTTTGGGTTGCAAATTTTGCATATACTAGATCATACCCTTCACTGATTTTATCAACCAGTTTATATATTTGATCCGCAGGATGTTGTCCATCATCATCCATACATACAGCCACATCACCTTTTATATAAGAAACAGCCGCCATTCGTGCAATATTTTGACCATAATTTCTTGCCAGATCAACGCCAATAATATTTTTATCAGCCTGAGCTAATTTTGTAATAACACCAAAGGTATTATCGGGTGAACAATCATTAATCAATATAATTTGATATTCATTACCACTCCTTTTTAAAATCTCATCTTTTATTTCATTTACCACAAACTCCAACGTATTCTCTGAACGATAACACGGAATTATAATTGTAATAACCATCACACACCTCATATTACTCTTTTGATATTTTATAAATTATAGCAGCATCCCCAATAGCTCCTACCTCTCTAAACTCTACATGATCATATTCTTTATTTAGCATATTTGATAGCAAATCCTTATAGTTTGAATCATATGACGTTACATAATAAACATCTTCGTCAAAAAGATTTTCTGTCAAAAGTTTATCCTTGCCTAAATATTCAAGCTGTTTATAATAAGTTGGGGTAAACACATAACTTGAACCCCATGGTACTAAATTTACAGGCCTTTTTTTAGGGTCAGGATAATTGGTAAAGACGCCATAATTCTGTGCACCAAATTGATCAAATACATAAACATGATCTGAATGTTCGAGTGCATAATTTTCTATTTGACCAACAATATTGATAGAACTCTGCCGATATTGCCAGTCAACAGTGTAAATCTTCGTATATGCGTTTGCTAATATTCCCGCCCAAGGAAATAATAATAATAATGCTGTGCATAATTTTTGAATTTTCTTTTCTGAAAGCTTTGCTTTATCATAAGTCATTAAAAAAAGAACAAATACAATAGTACCACATGGTATTAAACTTGCCAGCCATGCCCGCAGAGGTAGGCGTCCACGCGCTGCAAGATATGAAATAACTAACATAGTGCCTAGAATACAACATAAAGCAGCAATTATTTGGGGATAATATAACTTTCTATATGTTCTCATTATACCCATTTTTATAAAGACAATAAAAAGAAGCACTACAATATATATGTGTAATAGTGTTAACTTTTCTCCAGTTAGTAGTTCTTTAAGAGTTGTTTTCCAAGTTTGTAATAATTTATCCCACTCGTCTAGTTCGAACCAGGAAAATTTTTCAACTATTTCACCCAAATTTTCCTTATTAAACCGCTTGTCCATAAAATACATGTTTTCTGATAACTGGTAAAATTCTTCACTCCAACCTATTTTATCAAATAATTCCGGATTATCTTCATATGTTTCATGCTCATAATCCCAAAAACTCACTCTATACTTATTATATTTATAGTATTCTTGCCATTCAACAGAACTTTTCGATTTATCCTCAATTCCTTTTACAAATAATAATATCAGGCTTAAAAAAAAGAGATACACAATACTATATTTTAAAACTCTAGATAAGTTCTTTTCAATAAATGCATGTAAGAAAATATATACTATTGCAACCAATAAATAACAGCAAATAGCATAAAATGCATTAAATTGTTGTATATAACACAGAGAGATACAAAAGACTGAAATTAGCAATTCGAATATTATTATCCCTTTTTTACTGTTCTTAAAATCAATTCCTAATAAGAGTATTACACCAGCTGTTCCTATAATTGTTGCCGTAACCTCAAAATGCATTAGTATTGTTGAAATAAGATAGAAAGATAAGTATAAGATCACATGTATCATTACTAAATAAACAATCTTTATATTTTTTTGTAAACCTATTTTATATATTGTCTTACCGATAAGACAACTAGATAAACAAATCAATGTAAAATGATATATTGCATACCATGATATTTGTGGAAAAGCTGAGTATAAATTTGAAAGGAGCCAACCTAAAGGATAATAACTGAATAAATAATTAGCCTCTGGAACCCCTGTTGCATAGCCTGCATAAACATATAATAATCTAGCATCATCTATAGTCATAAATACTGGTTGAACAAATAAAAATACAACAACTATTATTGCCAGCGTTATAAAAAACGATAATCCAAAACGTCCTATATCATTGGCATAAACTTTATTTATATTGAATTTTTTCTTACTTTTGTTTCGACGCATTTCATATTCCTTATTAGTTGTTATTTTTTGATATATCTAGTACTAATGATATCAAGTACTCTAAATCTGGAATATCATAGCGTTGATCTATTGGTAGTGCCATGATCCTACTCGCGTACATATATTCCACTGTATTTTTATCATTATTATTTATAAGATCTTTCCATAAAATTGGCACATATACATTATGCTGTACCAATGTTTCATGTATCCCTTGATTAAGCATTAACGGATAAACATAAGGAACCTTATCTCCATTTGGTATTTTCAATAATTGAATGTTATCGAACCTATTATGCAAATATTCAAAATTTCTTTTTCTTTTTTCAGATATTAATTCATAATTAATTCCGTTTAGTATATGTTTTGTTAACAAAGACATTTTTAAGATATTTTTTCCAATTTCAGTCTCATTTAATTTACTTTCCAAATATGCGCTATTGGTCCCTAATTCAATACTTTTCAACAAAAATACTGCTCTGTTATATGAAACATCTCTTTCCAGTGAAAAGTCTTTTATACCTTTTCCAATTAAATAAGCACCATCAGGTACCCCAAAAAATTTTCTGCATGAATAAACATTCATAACCCCGTCATTCATAACCGGAGGATAATAAAATGCATGAGCCTGGTCTATAATAACCTTTTTAAATTTTTTGGAATAATTCACTACTTCATTGCCGATAATGCCATAATAGTTTACTAGAATAATAACAAAATTAGACTCATCCATATTTATATTAACTGGCATTAAGTCTTCCCCAATATGGTAAAAAATAATTTCAACATCCATATTTTGTAACATTTTAATTATATCGGGACAATAAAAATAAGGAACCATCACTTTATCCACATCTAGACTCATAACAGCACACCAAATAGCCGCTCTACCCGTATTTAATTCCAAAATGTGAGTATCTTCTATATTTTTAAAAAAACCAGTCCCGGCACCTAATTCTAATGGAAGATATCCCCCCATTTCATAAACATCCATTCTACAAACTCCTCTAATCTGTTAAAAGCTCTGTAGTATCAAATTGATCTATTAAAATGCTATTTTGTTTATCGTCCAGTATATCTAAAATTTCATAGATTTGGTTAATCACTCTAGCAAGCTGCTTTCTATCTTCTGTTGCAACTGTAATACGCATGGCTATTTGCTTTTGTGTCCCTAAAGCATCTTCATCTATACTTTCTCCTTCTTTGTACCATTGTGTAACTGCTAATGTTTCCTTTAATGCTTTTATTCTATCTAATCCTGTAATTTTACTGATATAGCCTGGTTTTGCGAGAATTGATAAAGTACAACAAACTTTTGAAAGCATCGGATTAACTAATGGTTTTATACTGTGCTCTTCCATTTTTCCAGTTAGAGAAAAGTTTACAATCATCTCCATAGGATTAAAACCACATAAATCATTTAAAATTTGATATTGTTTTGCGCCGTTTAATCTATATCCCATTTCATAAAAATAACATACTTCATTTTCCATGCATCCCTGAAGAAAGAGTGTTCCATTTTCCATACCAATAGACTTAAACATAGCTATAACTTTTTGGTTTTCATTTTCTAAGTATTTTTCTGTATACTTAGATGGATATACGTATGCCACAGGTAAACGCACACTATTCCCATTACTTTTCTGCATATATCGATCATGCAAAACAGTTGCAGAAATTTCCCCATCCTGTAGCACGTAATTTACTCCTATTTCATCACCTACAATATATTTTTCTAAAATTACGTTTCCTTTCTTTGATGTAGATTTAGCTTTCTTATAAGCGTCAATCAGCTCTTTCTCAGAATAGCAGATTGTAATACCTCTAGCCCCACTGCCATCAACAGGCTTTATAATAACTGGATAATTTATCTTATCTAAACAATTCTGAGATAGTTCATCATCTATTTCAAATTCAGGAGTTGATGGAACATCATTCAATTTACATAACTTTTTAAAATTCACTTTATCCATAGTGGCTTCAACCTGTGCTGCTGTCGCGTAAAAAGGTTTCTTTATTTTTTCACTCAGCTTTTGTGCACAGGCTACATTAAAGTCATCAAATGCAGCTATAACACCATCAACACCATTTTCAATACATTTTACCGCCAATTGCTCTGTATCTGCTGTACTGATGAGCCAAGCTTGATCAGCTACTTTTTTAGCCGGTGAATTCGAATAATAATCGGCTACAATTACATAAGCCCCTCTATTTTTTGCATTTTCTACAAGTTCACAAATCATTGCTACCCCACCTAAAACGACCAACTTTTTACCCTGTAATTCCATGTTTATACCTCATCATTCATGTAATTTAAATTTTAATTTCACATATACTTATAGTTTGTTTTTAAAAGGTGTATTATAAACGCTCTTCTCCTAGTTTTTCAGCAAGTCCAACTTTCTCTTTCGCCTTGATAGCATAGTATAATATTCTGTTAACCGGCGTAGCAATTCCAGTCTTTTTTCCTAATTCGATGACTGTACCAGCAAAATAGTCAATTTCCGTTTTCCTTTTAGCCTCAATGTCTTGCAACATTGAGGTCTTTTTCTCGGGCGGATAATTGATTAATATTTGAACTATATCATCCCGATCTTTCTCTGTTAATCCTATTTCCATTTTTTTAGAAATATCTAAAATTTCTTGTATTGCATCAGTAACTAAAATAATTATTTCTTCAAATTCTCCAAAATATTTAAATTTGGCCCCCGTTAGAACAGAAACTTGATTTGAACCGATATTAATCATCCATTTACGCCACAACATATATCGCATATCTTGATAAATAACTGTGGAAATTCCCGCATCACAAAAACACCGCCTTATTTCGTCTAAATCGGCTGAAATGGCTTCGCCTTTTCCAAATCCTATTTGTATTTCTCCTCTAACGGAAACTGTTATATTCTTATCTATTCTTTCTGCATCTGTTCTCATTACAATACCATAAGGAACAGAATTCTTTGGAAAGGCTTCTCTTACCCTTCCAACAGCAGTAACTCCATTAAGCAATGGTAATATTACTGTGTCTTCATCTATAAGTTCTCTTATGTCTTCAATGGTTTCCTCTAAACTATAATTTTTAACACATAACAGAATTAAATCTAACTTTCTTCCATCTGGTGCGGAATATATGTCCGGCCGTAACTTTTCTCCATTAACTGTAATGCCTGTATTTCTTAACCTTTCTGCTCTTGCTCCCCTTGCAACAAAGCAAAAATCATTTCCGTATTTTAAGTATAGTGCACTTCCTAAAGAACTACCGACTGCTCCCGCTCCGACAATACCAACTCGTTTAATCATTCTTTTCCTCCAATCATTTATCTAGAATAATATCCTTCTATAATTTCAGTAATATACTGAACCTCATTTTTTTTCAATCCATAATATAATGGCAAACGTAAAAGTCTTTCACTCTCAGTTGTGGTATATTTATCCTCTCCAATAAATTTTCCAAACTTCAAACCAGCCGGAGAACTATGCAATGGTATGTAATGAAAAACAGCATTGATATTTTTCTCTTTCAAATAATTAATTAGTTCTGTTCGTTCACTTAGATCCTGAACTTTAATATAAAACATATGTGCATTATGTTTACATTCTTTAGGTATTTGAGGTAATTCTAGTACTCCTTTATCTTCCAAATGCTTTAACCTATCATAGTAAATATTCCAGTTGCTCATCCTGCTATTAAAGATTTTATCTGCTTCTTCGAATTGCGCCCATAGATATGCTGCATTTAATTCACTTGGTAAATATGACGATCCAGCATCTACCCAAGTATACTTATCCATTTGGCCTCTAAAAAATTTACTTCTGTTTGTTCCTTTTTCACGAACAATCTCTGCTTTTTCAATATCCTCTCCTCTTTTAATCAAAAGAGCGCCACCTTCACCCATACTAAAATTCTTTGTTTCATGAAAACTAAAACACCCAAAATCCCCAATACTCCCTAATGGAATCCCCTTATAACTTGACATAACAGCTTGTGCAGCATCTTCGATTACAAATAGGCCATATTTATCTGCCAAGCTGCATATTGTATCCATTTCACAAGCGACTCCGGCATAGTGAACGGGCACAATAGCTTTCGTCCGATCTGTGATCGCATTTTCAATTAACGTTTCGTCAATATTCATTGTATCTGGTCTAATATCAACAAAAACAACTCGCGCGCCCCGAAGAACAAAAGCATCTGCTGTAGAAACGAAAGTATATGAAGGCATTATTACCTCGTCACCTTCTTTTATATTTGCTAATATTGCTGACATTTCAGTTGCGTGTGTACATGAAGTAGTTAATAAAGCTTTAGCTGTTCCTGTGTTTTGTTCTATCCAAGAAGAACACTTTTTAGTAAACTCCCCGTCGCCACATATCTTTCTATTTTCAATAGCAACTTTAATATATTCTAACTCTTTTCCAATAACTGGTGGTACATTAAAATTAATCATGTTTTTCCCTCTTTTGTTCCTTTTTAATATTTATAAAACTTCCATATCTTAAATCCATCAATCTCTTCAGCAAGTTCCATCCTAGCATCAGGATAGTAATGCTCACGTAAATATTTTAAAATCTTCTCTTGATAGAGATTATCTACTAAATAAATATTCTCATTAACTAAATCTCTTAAAGGATTGTCCACTCCATTTACTTCTAATTTGTCTAGTATATCAGGAAAATTAACTGTAACCCCATATAAGAAAGAACAGTTTTGATATGTTTCTTCTTCACCATTAGTAAAAAACGGGTTATCAGCAAGGTATAATACCTGAATTGTAGTACTAAAGTTTAAAAAATAATAATCTTGCGGATTTGAAATAATTTTAGTTTTAAGATTACTAAAGCTATTTTCGTTATACGTAGCACAACGGTATCTCCTACTATCATAATTCCACGACTCATAGAAATTATCTTCAATATAACTTTTATACTCATCCCCTGAAATAAATTGAGCCCAATTATTTAGACGATAAGTGGGTAACTGATAAGTACACAGTAATATTAATAATATACCACAAATGTTTTTGATTTCCAAACTATTTTGCATAGTTCGACATCTTTTTTTATCCCAACAATAAATTATAGTCAAGAAAAAACTTATAAATACTGCGTATTCTATTCGATATATGATCCGTCCAATGACCACAAAATAAACCATATATAAATACGTTATTCCTGCAGATATTACTGCTATTCCCCAGTATCGCTTAATAAAACAAATGGTTAGAAAAGTTAAAATAAACCCCCCCCATAAAGCCGGGTATGACCAATAATTTCTTGCCCTCAGCTCCGCTTTAATATAATCCCTGTCAAGTCCCAATGTCTCTTCATAATCATTAATTATTTTTTTTGTCTGCTGAAGCAAATCTAAATTATAAAAGTCTGGATCAGCGGCATTCCAAGTTCGTAGCAATAAATAATCATTTTCAGACAGTCCTAATTTCTTATACTCCTTTTCCCCTGCCCAATATCCGTAATCCTTTTTGTCTACTATTCCTGCCCGTGCACTACTATATTCATTAAAAAAACTATATTTTTCATTTCTACTGTATATATAACTGTCTAATTGTTTTGCCACGACTACTGCCGTTATAAGTATAACACCAGAAACAGCAATTTGCACAAACTTCCTCCATTTTCCTTCACTTTTATGGCGAAAAAATTGTATAAATTCTACAATCAATATAAATAGTAAAAACCCACCGGCTATATAAATCACACTAAACCTTATCAAGCTCCCCGCAACTACAAGCGCCGCTCCTGCAGCAATCTCCCGTTTCCTGCACCTTTCGTCATGAAACAATGCCCACAAAAACAGGATACTTCCCGCCATTACTGCAAGTATCGCTGTTTTTGTAAACTGGACCATAATATATGCATCATCTGAAAAAAAAGTAATAAATAAAACGGAAAGCATGATACCCATAATCGTATCCAGCCTCTTCAGCAACAGATAAGTAACCGCCGTGAATGCACAGAAACACAATGCCAGCTGCGCGATCAGATACCAACTGATCTGCGGAACCAGATAATAAAATGGCAGTAAAAGATACCCCCATAAGATATTAATAAATATCATATGCGGATTTGGTGTACCGCTATAGGCTCCGGACATGATCGCAGCCATAATATAATCATCCGAGGTCTCGTATTTAATCTCGCAGAATACAAGTACGAGTGCCAGAAAGACGGCATTTATGATGACTGCCGTCAAAAGATTATGTTTTTTCACTTTATCCCAGACAGGGCTTATCCTGTCATGTATCCTATTAATACTTTTATTCATCATCCTATTTGTATCCTTTATAAAGCATATTTTTCACCATTTCCCACATTTCCATGACAAATGGTTCTTTCAATATAAGAAGCGCCATACCAAACACACCATAAAAAGCAACGCCAGTTATGCAGATCATTATAAACGAAGGTAGTTCCAGCTGCATCTTGAGCACGCCTCCCACAATTCCTGCAGTAGCCAGTGCCGCCGCTGTTTTGCCCAGGCTGATCTCTCTGACTACTTTGCTCAGCATGTCTTTCAGATAAACACATTGCACCGCCAAAACTATCAGTTCAGCCAGCAGCGTTGCGAAAGCAGCTCCCGAAGCTCCGTATCTTCCTATCAGTATCAGATTCAGCACAAAATCCACAACCGCCCCGCAGATAATGGAAATCAGCACTTCCCTTTCTCTTCCCAGGGGGGTAAGGATCTGGATGCCTGTAATATTTGACAGACCGATAAAAAGAACCGTTGGCATTAATAATATCATCGGCAGAATAGACGGAAGATATTCGCTTCCCGACAATGTCAAAATGGTCTCCCGCGCAAATATCATGAAGTAAAGCATAACGGAAGAGGCCAGGATCAAAACAAAATTGAATGCCTTTACAATTGTTTTCCGGAAGGCGTCCTGCTCTTTCTGTTTCACATAAAAAGACAGCCTGGGAAGCAGAACCGTTCCGAGTGAAGTTATCAGGCTGACTAATATAGTCTTCACTTTGACTGCTGCATTATAATATCCCACCTCAGTCTCGTCTTTTATAAACTGGATCATAACAACATCCAGATTGGTATATACACTGGTAGCCGCAGACATGGCAAAAAAGATTCCTATAGGCTTTAAGTGCCGTTTAAAGTTATAGGGACCTTTCTTCTTTAATGTAACATATTTATGCAGATTTATAAAGTTCAACACATAGGAACCGGCAGATGCAAATACAGTAATTGCACCATATATAATATAATCTTTCGGATTTTTTACCCACGCAAACATCATAACAATGGATATAACTTTAAATGTCAGGGAACATGCGGTAATATATGCATACTGTTCCAAAGCGCTGTAGAACCAGCTGACACCGAACACATTCAGCACCATCGTGATACTGTTAATAAACAGCAATTCCTTCTCTTTCGCAAATTCAGGGACGAGAAATACCATAACTGCAAATACTGCATATACGATCACCATAGTAATCGTATTGATGATCAACAGTTCCTGGACTGTCCTGGAAAGCTTTTCCCTGTCATCTCTTACCTGGGCACATACGCGGATTCCATAGGTTGGAATGCCGAGAGATGCAAACATTGTAAAATAGGTTAGAACCGCTGTGGCAAACGCTACTTTTCCATTTCCCGCCGCCTGCAGAACCCTCGATACATAAGGGAATGTAATCAACGGAAATATAATGGACGATGCTGTCAGGAGAAAATTCATTATGAAGTTAAATTTTACTGAACGGATTCTCATAATGCCTGTTATCCTTCCATCCCGTTTCTTTTTTTCCCCATTTTCACTATTGTCTTATATCCCCTGAACCCAGTGCGCCGCAAAAGACTTAATGTCCCGCTCTCCTGCCCCGCCAGTCTGTATATCTCAGGATTTTTAGAGAGCAGTTCTTGGTCAAATTCTATAAACTTCTGCTTCATCTCCTCATTCTCAACCGGATAACTCATGAAGATCGTAATCTGCTCCCCTACCATCTCCGCAATCCGTTTTGATATATACTCTATTTTTTCTTTTTGGCTGTCCTCTTGTTTTGCATATTCCGTAACAAAATCTGTCAGATGCATGATCACATCTATATGATTCTGTATGTGCTTCTGATACCCCTGCATGCTGACACTCTGTGTCGCCTGGGCCAGACGGTACATATACACATAAATATCAAAAAAAGCAACCTTTTCCACATAAGGAACCGGATACAAAATATATTCTACATCAACATAGAAACAGTGCTCATCCAGCCGGATATGATGTTCCTTGAGAATTGCCGAACGGATTGCCAGCGAATGCATTGGAATCTGTGTCCTTGTGACAATCTCACTAAAATTCCAGTATTCCCCGCTGCCCTGTTCCCTTTGCAGCATTTTAAACTCACGCGGTGTCCTCTCTTTTGTCTGATCGTCCACCTCATAATAATTACATACAACATAGTCTGCGCTGCACGTTCTCAGTTTCTCCACCATACAGACAAATCCCTCTATATCTACCCAGTCATCCCCATCGACGACTTTAAAATATGTCCCCCTGGATTCCTCTATCCCCCGGTTAATTGTAGAACCATGCCCGCCGTTTTTCTTCGAAATCAGGCGGAAGCTGTCCGGATATCTGTTCTCATATTCTTTTCCTATTGCAGCCGTACCGTCCGAAGAGCCGTCATCTACAATCAACACTTCTATATCCTTCAATACTCTTTTATCCAGAAAAGAATCCAGTGTCTGCCTTAAAAAACGTTCCACATTATATGATGGAATAACTACTGATAATACCTTATCCATTGTCTTTTCTCCTATCGTCTTCTCATCTTGTCCGACTGTTTTCTCGCCCAGGACAGTACATTCATCATCCAGAACTGCCGTTTTTCCAGTATCCAGAACTGTACTTTTTCTTTCCTGCCCATATTTTTTATATAAGGATTCTTTCGAAACCCGGGAAATAGTTTTACGGTCAAATCCCTACACTTTTTCACATAGGGACTTTTCCTGTCATGATATATCATTTCCCTGGCAGGAATAAAATACATATTATAAAATGTCAGATACTCCAGTTCCCTGTGGAAAGTCTCAAACTGTCCTTTTTCCCGATAATAGTCCAGAACCCCCTCCACCATTTTTTTTCTGTGGGAGTAATTCTTTTCGTCCTCCGTGCCGGTAGTAATAGAGCCTTCCCTTATCATATAATAATACAACGGTTCTCTTAAATATACAACACAGTCTGCCGTGAGAACTAATTTGGGAATCGTACCCAGATCCTCGTAGCGGTATCCTACCGGGAAAAACAATCCTGTTTTTGTAAAAAAGTCCCGGCGGAACAGTTTCGCACACACAGAAAGTGTCTGCAGCATCAGCTCCGGGTTCGTCTTAAGGCTGATAGGACACATCTCCGGGAGATTACAGTCACATACTTCAACATCCCCGTTTGGTTCCAGCCGTTTATAATCAAAATATACGATGTCGCTGTCAAATTTTTCTGCTGCCCCCACCGCTTTTTCAACTAGCCTGCTGTCCACATAGTCATCACTGTCCAGGAAAAAAAGATATTTTCCTGCCGCCAGTCCTGCCCCCACATTTCGCGCATCGCTCAGTCCCCCGTTTTTTTTATGGATCACCCGAATTCTGGAGTCTTCCTGTGCAAATTTGTCACACATCTCATTACTGCAATCCGTGGATCCATCGTCCACCAGTATAATTTCCAACTCCTGATATGTCTGTGCTTTTATACTTTTTACACACTTTTCAAGAAAATCCTGCACATTATACACAGGAACTACAACACTTACCAACACCATGTGTATATTTCCTCACTTCCTGACAAAGTTTATCACCAGTTTTTTACGGTTCACAGCAGTTCAAATCCAGGAATAGCTGCCGCCATTCTATACTTTGTTCTGCAGTTATGCTGCAGACCGCCCGTCAGGGCGTGAATTACGGGGTGCCCTTTGGGTATAATATTCCTCTCAGAACAGCCTTCTGGGCATTAAGGTCAAATAAGCAGCCGTCCATATCTATTTTTACGTTATTTCTGTCATATTCCCTGTGAGCTAGTATAAATTCTGCCCATTTATCAGCCCCTGCGCTTAACGGAAGAAAATAACATTCCCTGCTGATCTTTGCCTCTTCGGGCACGCCGCTGCTTAATACACAGCGCAGCCCCGCCGCCTGTGCTTCCAGACTGATCATGGAAAGGCCCTCAAAATGAGACGGAAGAACAAAAAAATCCATGCCCTGAAGGAGCCTGTCCACATCATTCCTCCAGCCTGTCAAACGCACCGCACTTTCCAGCCCATACTGCCGCACCTTCTTTTTTATGATTTCCAATTCCTCTCCTGCTCCGATCAGCAGAAGAACAGCCCTGGAATCTTTTTTATAGATTTCCCGGAATACTTCCAGAAGAAACTCATGATTTTTCACATAGGTGAACGTACCAGCATGACCGACCACGAAAGAGTCCTCTAATTGCAGTTCCCTTCTCACGTCATCCCTGATGTACTGACTGAACATATATTTTTGGGTATCAATTCCACTCACTACTACATGAAAACGATCCGAATCTACGATTCTTCTCGGAAATGCCCACTCTCCGGCCAGTCTGGAAGCACCGTAGTACTCGGTGCCTGTCCGGTACAAAAACAGTCTGCATATCTTATGAATGCTGTTAAAAACCAGACGTTTCAGTGCATTTGAACAGTCATTACCACTGGCATGGCAATGCAGAACCCGTTTCTTTACCATACACTTTCTTGCCGCCAGAGCTGCCACACAATCTATTGCCGTAGATATATTTAAATAAACAATATCGTAGTGGTTTTTCTGGATCAAATGGCACACTCTCGCATACTGCTTAAAAGGGTGGTGCAGGCTGGGAATCTCAAATAAACGGGAATGATACTTTTCGAGCCGCTGCCGCAGCCCCTCATCGATATGGTTGGTAAGAAAGTCCATCTGCACATCCTCTCCCCCGACGGTTTCCAGAAAGTTTAGCAGATATCCATCAATTCCTCCGCCTGTGCCATCCATAATAAAGCCAATTAAAACCTTTTTCATTTTGCCTCTTCCTTATGCCCTGTTTGAAGCAGGGCAATGAAATATCCAAAGCACAGCCAAAAACAATATGTCTCCGGTGAATTCACATAAAAGATCGTGGAAAGCACCGTGGCCGCCGCCGAAATGGAAGCCATTACCGTGAAAACGGCCACCGCAGGCCTGAAGATATCAGGTGCCGCTCCCTTTACCTTTCTCTTCATATACAACAGTGTATTAACCATGAGCCATATAAGCGCTGCTATACCCAAAGCTCCCTGTGCCGTAGCTGTATCCACCACCATGCTGTGCATAGAGTCATATTTTATACCTAAAGAATTCTTCACAAGATATGTTTCCGGAAACTGATCCTCTGCAAATTCCGTAATATTGCGGTAACTGGTGCCGTATACCGGAGATGCCTTTATGATCTCAAGACCGCTTTCCCAAATTCCCATTCTGCCATTACTCAGGTCATTTGCAAGATCATCTTTCCGTCCGATCGCTTTCCGTCCTGAGATGCTCTTCTTTGGAATATTTTTCTTTGCCTTGTGGACTGCTTCTATTTTTTTATCTACTGTATTATAAATTTGTTTGAATCCCACGGTTCCCGCCACTGCTGCTAATCCGATCACCAGCGCCGCAGCGAACGCTGCCGCCGCCCTTCCTCTGCATTTTCCAAACCGGCGGTACAGACAGAGACCTGCCATTACAAACAGACCAGTAGCCAAAGCTACTTCCCCGGTTCTGGAATCGGAAAACACAAGAAACTGAAACTGCACAATGATACTGAAAACCCAGAATACTTTCCCGACTTTCCTTTTGGATATCCAGAAAAGATAGACTGCCAGAAAAACTGCTGCCAGAGCAATAACAGATCCCCTATTGGGTTCGTCGTAGATTCCCCAAAGCCGCCCCCAGTTGAACCCTACAATATGCTCTGTCCCCAGAGGGTCTGTATATCCCATATTTCTGCCCCAATATACCATAGAAAGGCTGATTATATGAACAACGGTGCAGTAAACTACATATACCACCGCCGTAATTTTCAATTCCTTCAATACCTCTTCCCTGCTATACGTACAGGTCGGTATATATATAATAAATAAAGAGATAAACATCCATACAAGGCCTTCTATATTCTCCAGATATCCATACCTTATATTCATAACCGCGCTGAATACCGCGCTCAGTAAGAACGCAGCCAGGGGCCAAAGATTCGGAACCTTTAGATACAGGCGGTAATCCTTCAGCATCCAGAGCCCCAGCACCGCTCCCCAGACCGCCGATAATATCGTCGCATATTTCATCCATACAGTGCCGTTTACAAAGGCATTGAAAGCCAGCAGTAAATAAATCATATAATACATCTTAAATATAAAAAGTACCTGTTTAAATATCTTATTCTCTGTCATAATTCTCCTTGCAGTTATTTTTAAAACACATTAACGTCCTGATTTCACCCTCGAATAAACCATAGGCAGAAATCTCCTTACCATATAGATCCCCCTCCCCATCATCAAACATGGGATTGCTTTCTTCCAGCGGAACAGCATCAGTGCAGTCCGAAGTGTCACGCTTTCCTTTGCCCGTGCCATCGGAATCAATTCATTGAACAGGCCCTGGGCAAACACCCCTTTGCACCACTTATACCGCTGTGCATGATTCATGCCTGAACGTCTGTCACAGTTTCTTTCCAGAGCGGAAAGAATATACCTTGCATACAAGCTCCCCAGAACACTCCTGACTGCTTCCGTACAGATCCCCCAGTAGGAAAACTGGTCAAACAGCATCTCAATCCGCTGCCTGTGGAGTTTAAAATAATCCGGTACAAACTTATTCGTCAGGTTGGCTTCCATCCTTTTGCCGTAATGATACGGCACAATGGGCAGAATATTCATTCTTTCTATATCCATAAAATATTTAATATTAAAGACGATATCCTCGATCAGCCTGACATTTTCATAATCCAGCCTCAGCTCCCGGATATAGGAAAGCAGATAAAACTTGTTCCAAGCATACCCATACAGTGTCTGTTGTTCCAGCTCTATTATATGGGGACGGAATTCTTCAGCAGACCGGTAATAATGTTCTTCTGGGCAGATAGGGTGTGTATATTGGAGATGCCCCTTCTTATCATAGTATTCTTCAATATGACCGAACAGCACTACCTGCGCTGGATTTTTCCCGATAGAGGCATACACTTGCGCCAGCAGGGTATGATCCACATAATCATCCGGATCCATAAACCAGATGTACTCTCCGCGTGCCGCCCTGGTTCCGGTATTGCGTGCTGCGCTCAAGCCCCTGTTTACCTCATGGCGTATCACCTGGATGCGGGAGTCCTCCGAGGCGTATTTTTCTGCAATCCTTCCGCTTCCATCCTTAGTACAGTCATCTACCACCAGGATCTCCCAATTGCCAAATGTCTGATTCTGTATGCTTTGAATCGCTCTGTCTATATATTTCTCCACACCGTAGGCGGGCATAACGATAGAAAAATAAGGCGTTTTTGCCTCTTTTTTATCCATAAATGTACCTCTCAATTTACTTCTTTTCAGTCAGTTCCCTGATTAACTCTACTATCTTTCTGTATGATTTGGGCCTGTCAAACTGTTCTTCCGCAATCTTTCTTGCTTTTTTCCCCATTTCCAGGCGCTTTTCTTCATTCTCATACAAATCTTCGATGGCATCCGCCAGGATTTTGACATCCTCTGGTTCGATATTTACGCCAAAACCGTCCGCCTCAACTTTTCTTCTGAATTCAGGACTCATACATGTATTAATCATTGCCCTGCCGGCGGCAAGATAATCACCGATCTTGGTAACAATGCTTTGCGGAGCCTTTCTTACAAAAGAATTGACCAGAATATCCGACTTTTTCAGGTAAGCAGCCATTTTATCATAGGGTGCGTAACCAACAAATTCTACATTGTAGATCTGGCGTTCCCGCGCCAGCGCTTCCAACTCATCTTTCATTGGTCCGCCGCCCAGTATCTTGATCCGGATATCCTGCCTGCCTCTTCCTGCCAATTCTTCCGCTGCCAGCACCATGGTACGTATGTCATAGCTGGTTCCGATTGTACCGGCATAACTCACCCAGAATTCACGTTCTGCCTTTGTAACCAGAGAGTCATTCTCCTCGGCGCCTTTATCAAATTCTGAGATCTCATTGCCTACATAAACCGTGGCCTTAGGCACTTCCCTCTTCTGGTTCTGAAACGGCCTGTCTCTATATTCATCCGATGTGCCGATGACTCCCGATACTAGGGAATAAACCTTTTCTGCATCTCTCTGCAGTGGATGGAATAAAATGGAACTGACCACGGGAATATCCAGCACCATCCGCATGGCCTCCGGCCAAAGGTCGTTTACATCCGCCACAAATGGAATCCCCCGCCGCTTTGCGTATTCGGCTGCCGCCAGCGCCACATCATTCGGGGGAATTTCCGCATAGAGAAGATCATAGTCCCCTTCTTTCTCCAACAGCGCCGTCAGATTCTTTGCTGCGATCTTATGGCTGCGGATTCTTTTCAGATCCACATTTTTCTTATATCCCGGCTCATATATAAACTTGATCCCGAACTGGTAATCCTCTTTTTTAATCTTTTCCATATCCCTCTGGGATTTTTCCCAATGCTGGAATGTGGTCGTTATCAAATCCACCTGATATCCCGCTTCTGTCAGAAAATCACAAAGGTAGCGAAACCGGGTATAGCCTTTTTCTCCGTCCAGTCTTACCCCCATTGTAATGACTGCTATCTTCTTCATCGTATATCCCCCTCTACTTTATCACTGCGAGTACTGTATCTATCATTACCCTGATATCTCCCCAGAAATGAAAGTTCCGGAGATACTGCAGGTTATATTTCATTTTCACGGGAAGTATATGATCCACATATACTTCGTCTACCGATTTTCCCGTCTCCCTCAGATATTTTTCCATCATTAAATCCTCATCCTTGAAGATAATACTGGTACGGGATGTGATCCCTGCGGGAAGGAGGAGCGTTGCCTTCATCTCTTCGGTATATTGCTCCACATACTTTCTTACTTCCGGCCTGGTTCCAACAAAAGACATGTCCCCGGTAAGTACATTAAAAAGCTGCGGCAGCTCATCCAGCCTGCATTTGCGGAGCATCTTTCCTGCCCTGGTAATGCGGCTGTCCGCCTTGCCGGTGACTAAAGGTCCCTTTTGATCCGCATCTGCGACCATAGTCCTGAACTTGAAAATACGATATGGTTTCCCATATCGTGTAATCCGCTCCTGTCTGTAAAAGACAGGCCCTCTGCTGTCCAATTTTATCCATAGTGCAAGCACAGCCATGACCGGCGCTAAAACAACGGTCAAAACTAATGCAAAAAGAAGATCCATGATGCGTTTCATACACAGACTAATCTTCTTCTTTTTCAATTTATCATAATAAGGCCGGAGTGTCTTGTTCTTCATTGAATCCGGCAGCTGTTCCCATCTGATCATTCTTTTTACTCCTGATTGTAAGAATAACGGCTGCTTTGCCCTGTCATAACATTCTAATACATCCTTCATCATATCTCAAGTCCCGGAGGACTTTTCACATTGGATCTCTATTCTATCGTAATGCTATATCTGCGCTCATAGCAGCGCCCGAAATGTTTCGGACACATACTGCACCTGTTCATCAGTCAGGCATGTATGAAGCGGAAGCGTAATTTCATTCTCAAACTGTGCATAAGCATTCGGAAAGTCCTCCAAGTCAAATCCCATCCGCTTATAGGCGGTCAGCATCGGAAGTGGTTTGTAGTGGACATTGGATGCAATTCCAGCTTCTGCCAATTCTGTGATAATATTGTTACACTCTTCACGTGATTTGTCAAGCGCACGTACAAGATATAGGTGTCCGCTGGACTGATGATGCTCTCCATAGTGTGTCAGCACCTGCACCGGGCTCTGCCCCAGCCCTACATCGTACATGCCGATGATTTTTTTTCTTCTCTCCAGAATCTCCGGATACCGCTCCAGCTGTACCAGTCCTATAGCCGCCATAATATCCGTCATGTTGCACTTATAATAAGGCGCCACAACATCGTATTCCCACGCTCCTGCCTGTGTTTTCGCCAACGCATCCTTGGACTGCCCATGAAGGGAAAGGAGCATATAATCCCTGTATAGTCCTTCCGCATCCAGACCTGCCTTCTGTATTGTATCGGACCAGGTCACTGCCCCGCCCTCGGCCGTAGTCAGGTTTTTAACTGCATGAAATGAAAAACAGGTAAAATCCGCAATCTCTCCGCACATTTTGCCCTCCCTGCGCGCGCCAAAGGCATGGGCGGCGTCTGCCATTACAAGAATACGCCCAAGCGCTTCCTGCCGCTCATTTGAAGGCCGGTATATCTGTTTTTTTTCTTCGGCAATGCGGAATATTTCATCGTACCTGCTGTAAATAATTCCGGCCAGATCCACACATATAATTGCTTTTGTACGTTCTGTCACCGCCTCCGCCGCTTTTTCAGGATCCATTTCATAGGATCCGGGCAGCGTATCCACTAAAACAGGAACTGCCCCCACATGGCAGATACAGCTGCAGGTAGCCGTATACGTGTATGCAGTCGTAATCACTTCGTCTCCTGCTCCAATTCCCATCACGCGGAGTGTCATCTCCATACAGGCGGTAGCGGAATTCAGGCAGGCAGCCTTTCGTGTACCGCAGTATTCCGCGATTCTGCGTTCGAATTCCTTGGTCCGCGGACCGGTAGTGATCCAGCCGCTTTGCAGGGTCTTCACAACCTCTGTAATTTCTTCTTCGGTAATATCCGGTGGTGAAAATGGTACCTTCATATTTTGTGCCTTCTTTCCTGTCATGATCGGTTTTTTCTGGATTTCGGACTGTCTGTCCGTATATCTGCATCCGCAATCCCTCTGTCTAAAAAAGCGCTGGGCAGTTTGGAACGGGTATCTGAAAATTCTTTATTCCATCCGGCCTGTATCTGCTGATCCCTGATAATATCTGCATCCCGCAGATGATAGGTCGGAACAATCTTGTGAACAATATATTTCATACGGTCTGTCTCCGCATACGCCTCACGATATAAATCTTCCAGATCGTTTAAAAATTCTTCTTCATCAAATTCAATCGGCTTTCCGATGTGTATTTTTTCATTTTCCGTATTCTCCAGACCTTCTTCTGCCATCAGAAGTTCTTCATATAACTTCTCTCCCGGCCGCAGTCCAGTATACTTAATTTCAATATCTACTCCAAGCGTATAGCCCGACAGCCGGATCAGGTTCTTTGCCAGGTCCACAATCTTCACCGGCTGGCCCATATCCAGCACAAAGATTTCTCCGCCCTTTGCGCTGGCCCCTGCCTGCAGAACCAGTGATACAGCCTCCGGAATCGTCATGAAATAGCGGATAATATCCGGGTGTGTAACGGTAACCGGCCCTCCAGCTTCAATTTGTTTCTTGAACAGAGGAATCACGCTGCCGTTGCTGCCCAGCACGTTACCAAAGCGCACTGCGACATACTCTGTCCTTGAACGGTTGTTAAAGGCCTGGATAATCATCTCGCACATCCGCTTGGAGGCGCCCATAATATTTGTCGGATTAACCGCCTTATCCGTAGAAATGAGCACAAATTTATCAACGCCGTACCTGTCCGCCGCAAGCGCTACCTTATAAGTTCCAAAGACGTTATTTTTGATCGCCTCATTGGGACTGTCCTCCATCAGCGGTACGTGCTTGTGCGCGGCCGCATGGTAGACAATATCGGGGCGGTACTGGGCAAAAACACTATTTACCTTCCTGCCGTTTCTGACCGATCCGATCAGCACCACGAGATCCAGATACGGAAATTTTGCTTTCAGTTCCTGCTGGATATCATAGGCATTGTTTTCATAGATATCAAAAATAATCAGCTGTTTTACACCGTTTGCCGCTATCTGACGGCACAGCTCACTTCCAATGCTGCCGCCTCCGCCTGTCACCAGTACGACCTTGCCGGACACATACCGCCCGATTTTCTCCGTCGTAATCCGAATCGGATCTCTTCCCAGCAAGTCCTCAATCTCTACATTGCGCAGTTTTGACACACTGACTTCTCCATTTACCAGCTGGTATACTCCGGGAAGAATTTTCAACTCACAATCCGGCACCTTCTGGCAGATATCCAGGATCTTCTGCCGCTCCCGCTTATCTGCGCTTGGGATTGCAATGATAATTTCATTGATCCTGTATTTTTCCGCACTATGCAGGATTTCTTCCCTTCCGCCCACTACCTTAACACCGTGGATAAATGTGCCGCGTTTTCTTGGATTATCATCGATCACACAGCAGATCTTTGCATCCAGCTCCGTGCTAAGCTCCAGTTCCTTCATCACCACATTGCAGGCCTCGCCGGCCCCGATAATCATAGTATTGCGGACATGCCTCCCGTGAATGTTCCCCCGGTACAACAGCCTTGCCAGCCTGTATGAAAACCTGCTCAGGCATGTCAGCAGAAACAAGGCAACCACATAAAGAGGAAAATATCCCCTGTATATGGTCCTGTAAGTGAGATAATAGGCCAGAATATTAAACAAAACCGATGCGAGGCAGGCTTCAATCACATATACCAGTTCTTTGATACTCGCAAATCTCCAAAGGCTTGTATATAATCTGCAGGCAGCAAAGATCACAACGGTCACAATCGTATTAACTACGACCAAATCTAACACAGAAGTATAGTATTCGGCCGGTATCTCACTGATCTGCATATTGAAGCGGATCCACAATGCCAGAAAGGAACTGGCATTAATAAATACGATATCCAAAATCACAAGCAATGCTTTATAGATAATCGAAAGATCCCACTTTTTTAACAGTTTCATCATATTCTTTTCCTCGGTATTTTAGAATTTTATTGTGCCACTTCAGAATCCGGTAGCGTTTCTCCTGCCTCCACTGCGTCGATGGCCTGTTTAATCTCGTTAATTGAATTCTGATCCGGCTGCGTTACATAGAGGATGCTTCCCGGTGAGGAATAGCATTCCTGATCATCTCCGGTTCCCGTTGCCGACATGGATTTGATATTCCATGCGGACGGCTGATTCAACTGGCTCTTAATGAGCTCCTGAATCTGCTCCTGGGACATATTCGTATCTACATTCCCGCTGATGCTGCTCAGAATTCCGTTTGCTCCTGTCAGGATTGCCGGTGATATCGCCTTCTTGATCATCGCAGTGATGACGGCCTGCTGATTTCTTCCTCTCTGGAAGTCCCCGCCGTCTACATTCTGTCTCTCTCTGGAGAAGGCCAGTGCCTGCTGTCCATTAAAATGATTAACTCCCTGGGCCACATACATTTCAAGGCCTGAATCATAACTGGTGTTGAATTCCTGTTCAGAAACGACATCCACACCGCCGAGTGCATCTACCATCTGTACCAGGGATGTAAAGTTCACTCTTGCATAAAAGTCGATATCCGTATCGTACAGCTTCGCCAGCGTTGCCATTGATGCATCTACCCCATAAATTCCTGCATGAGTTAGTTTATCCAGCTGTCCGCCCGAAATACCCGGAATCTCTACATAATAATCACGCGGCGTCGTTACAAGCAGGATCTGATGCGTCGTCGGATTGACAACCGCAATGATATTCACATCGCTTCGGCTGTTAGTCTCAATCGCGCCAAATACATCTATTCCACTTATATAAACCGTAAAGCAGTCATCATCTACTTTTACGTCAGCCGCAGTATTCTCCAGCTTGCTTGTTATTTCATGGGTGTAAATAATCTTAACACTGTCGCTGTATCCTGTAAATGCCTCTTCCAGAATAGCCGTATAGGCATCGTTGTAAATGATCGCTTCCACGGCGCCGTCATGCAGCGCCTGCGCCTGCTCATTCAGGCTGCTGTATTCTACCGTCGAGATGCTGCTGCCCACTTCCTTATTAATGATATCCACCGTAGATTTCACATCGTCGCCTTTCATCGCGTATTGCACGCCAAAGTCGTAGCCGGATGCATCCTTGATGTTTTCTGCCGGGTCTTCTGCCAGTACAGCAACAACCATCTTATCGACTTTTTTATTGCCGCCGCTAATGTCCTTTACAGTTCCGTTTGTCTTGAATATATAATAGGATCCCAAAATCAGCACGATGGACATCAGCACGCTCAGCACTTTTCCGGCAATTGCTTTTTTCTTAGATATCAACTGGCTTGACAGCGGAAGTACCCAGAGTAATACAAGAACCGCAATAATAATCCCCAGATATTTCATGGGCAGCATATTCAGCACAAACAATGCAGCTATAAACACCAGCGTTACAGCCAGCTGAACTGCGCAGAGTACGAGCCCTACCTGCCTGCTCACTTTGTTTGCCGCCGGACGCCTGCCGAAATCGCCTTTTTTGCCGTTTCCGCCTTTACCTGTGCCCCCGGAGGGTCTGCCGCCGTTTGCCGCATTCCTGCTGCTGCCGTCGATTCCCGGCCTTGCAGCTTTGTTCTTACCACCGCCGCTTTTGCCTCCTTTGGCCACAGATTTGGCCGGATTCCCCTGTACTGTCTTTTTCTGCTTTTCTTCCATCCTGCGGCGCTGTCTGGCCTGCTCTCTCCTGTATGCCTCTCTTTCGCTATCGCTCATTTTATTCTGGCCCATCGGTATGCCCCTTCCATTTCTTTATCTTATTTCAATAATTTATATGCTTTCTATATGCAAAACTAAGTTACATACCAAAACATAATAGCATTTTTCAACATTTTTCGCAACAGGATGGAAACTTATTAATATTATATTACGCAAATATTAAGATTTTTTCCGTTCCTTCCAGGTAACCCAGATCGCTCCGGCTACGCAGATTGAGGAATAGCAGCCGCTGATCATGCCGATCAGCATAGGAAGTGCAAATATTTTTATAGATTCTATATTATAAAAGATTGCAAACACCAGTACAATTGCCACACACAGCACCGTAGTAAACGCCGTATTAACAGAACGCCCTAATGTTTCCGTTATACTCCTGTTCACAAGCGGAACCAGGCCTTCTTTTGTGTGGCCGCTCATATGCTCCCGTATTCTGTCGTACAGTACGATCGTATCGTTAATAGAATACCCGATTATTGTCAAAGTTACTGATACAAACGCATCATTTAAGGGTATTTTACAAACTCCGAATACCAGAAATACAATGAAAACGTCGTGCAGAAGAGCAATCCCCCCCGACACTCCCGCAGAAAAGCCCGACAGCGCGGAAAAACGCAGTCTGATATACACAACAATAAACAGAGCGGCCAAAACGATGGCAATTGCAGAATTTTTCAGAGCCCTGGCTCCGATATACGGTTCCACCGCATAGGTTTCCGATGACTGATAGTTTAATTCCGGCTGAACTGCCTGCAATTGCTGCAGCACCTTTTCCTGCTCCTGGGGCGAAATGCCCTGATTGCCTCCCAGATTCAAAACCAGCTTCTCCTGCCCCGACACAAAATCCTCTCCCGCCTGGGCGCTGACAGGACGATCTAATACGCCTTCGACTGCCTTAGAAGCTTTTTCCGTATCCGGCGCACCCTCACAGGTATATTTTAAAATAACCCCGCCGGTAAACTGTGTATCCAGCGTTACACCCCTCACCGCGCTTATAATGCTTCCGGCAGCCAGCACAGATACCGTGAATATAAAGATAGCTTTACGCTTGCCGAGAAAGTCGATTACTTTACGCTCCTTTTTCACACGGAACAACTTAAGCTTCTGGAATCCCGGATAAAGAATCACAGAACTCAGCATGACCCTGGAAAGCCATACGCCTGCTGCCAGATTGATCAGTACTCCCATCAGCAGAGTATAGCCAAAGCTCAGCATGGTACCCGAGCCAAAAATCATCAAGATCACTGCCACTGCTGCGGTCGTCACATTTCCGTCCAGTACAGAGGAAAAAGCATTCTTATAGCCGCGCCGCACTGCCGTCCGGATACTGGAGCCTTTCTGCAGCTCCTCCCCGATCCGCTCGCTGATGATCACATTTGCATCCACCGCCATTCCCAGGGATAGTATGAGCCCTGCAATCCCGGGCAGCGTTAATGTATACTGGGGCACAGACAAAGCCAGAACCTGGAGGCTCATCTGAAATACCAGCGCCAGGCAGGCGATCGTCCCCGGCAGCCGGTAATATAAAATCATAAAAATGCAAACCAGAATGAAGGCCGTGGCCGCAGCCGTTGTCATCGCTTTCAGTGCCCCGCTTCCCAGCGTAGGGCTGATGGTGTTATAATTCGTCGTCTTCAACGAAAACGGCAGCGCCCCCGCATTGATTTTTTCAGACAGCGTTTCCGCCTCTTCCTGAGAACCCATGCCATTGATCACGGCTTGCCCGCCTTTGATTGCTTCCCTGACCACTGGATTGGATATCTGCTCCTCATCCATATAAATGCCCATGGACTGGCCGACCAGCTTCTCCGTGGCATCTGCAAAGTCTTCTGCCCCCTGCTTATCAAATTCAAGAGAAACTTCATACTCTCCTGTCTGCTTGTTTTTAACCACACTGCTGTCTGCAACATTTTTGCCTTCCACCAGAACATTCCCCTGAGAGTCCCTGAAGGTCAGCTTCGCAGTCTCACCCAATTCAGCAATGGCAGCCTCCGGATTGAATTTTTTCTCATCCGACTTCCATGGAAACCGTACAATAATATTTCCATGCTCCTTGTCTGCAGTTACCTCCCTGTCCAAAATATTCTGCGCATCCAGCCGGTTTTCTATCACCGTTCTCGCCGCATCCAGATCCTCTGCAGACGGAGTCTCTGTCACACCCTCCGGCTCAAAGACCGCTTCCACACCGCCCCGTATATCAATCCCAAAACGCATATCTACCGCACCCTTAAAATCACTGCCCAGTCCGAAAATGGCAGCATAAAGAAACACTGCGGTTACACACAGCACAATCCATATATTTCGTTTATGTTCTTTCAAAGTATAAGCCTCCTCTTATTCAACCAGATGATCCCCTGAGGATCCTCCCTATTTTCACTTATGAACACTCATTATGAAAAAGAATAAGAAAGCCGGCCCTTTTTCCCGTCCCGCTGCTGGATAATATGAACCTGAAGCATGGCATAATTTTGAAAACCCATGCAAAAAGACTGAACCGCAGACCACGTTCTGCCATTCAGAAGAAATTGAAAAACACTTAATATAAGAAAGACTTCAACAAAAAACAAAGAAGGCTCCGCAGAATCCTCATCCATCCTGCCGCCGCGCACAAAAACCGTATCCTTCGCTTCCGAAGCAGGCATAAAATCCAAACTCCCCGTACGCAGGCTGTCTCCCGCGTCCATCCTCTGCCCCGCATATCCACATCCGCCAGCCCGGAATCCTTCTCCCAAACGTTCTGCACATATATCGTTTCCCGAAACAGCAGCAGACTGTAGCACGCCGCCCCCTTCGTTCCGACAGCCCGTCCGAAATCCGCCAACGCTCTCCAAAGCCGCAAAAAACACCATACAAACAATCAAAACAACCACAGCTGCTCTCTGATTCCTGTTCTTCACGATGTCCTTCCCGCCTTTCCGCTGATTTCTGTCACAGCCCCATTATAACCTCCCTCCCCATTTATCACAACACCAAATTCTTAAAAAATGCACTTCCATATTCTTAAAAATGCACTTCTTTCACATATCATTCATTCACCCCCCCCCCGGAAGATAAAGCAACACCAAAGAAACACACATAAGCCCCTCCCGGATTTCCCCCTTCTTGGAAATTAGATCCTACCGCCCGGATGCACCAGCTGAGAAAAAGGGGAGGAAGGTTTCTGCCGGGGCTGTATATGCCGTTTCGGAAGCCTTAAAGTCCGTATTAGAATCCGTTGAAGAAAAAGCGGGAAAAACAGAGGGCGGAATTTGATGTCCGCATCAAATTCCGAGGCGGCCTAAGACCCGAAATTATCAAATTTCGGGTTGCATGCCGCTGATCCCTCTGTTTTTCCCGCTTTTTCTTCTACGGATTCTTAGCGGGCGGCCGGTTTCCGAAACGGCATATACAGCCCCGGCAGAAACCTTCCTCCCCTTTTTCTCAGCGTCCCCCTCCCGCAAATACTAAGATTTCTAAGCAATAAAATATACACTTTTCCACACATCAGTGTTATAATAAGGAAACACATAGACCTATAAGCCAAACCCAAGTGTATACACGAAGGAGGAAAAACTATGAAATTAATAATTACAATGAGCCGCCGTTTTGGTACCGGAGCAAGCATAATTGCAAATGAGCTGTCCCAGCGACTGGACATCCCGGTATACGACAAAGCCTACATTGAACATACAATAGATGACAAAATGTACGACTCAGAAGCCGAAGCAATCCGCGAACTTGCCAAAAGCCCCTGCATCATTCTCGGCCGCTGCGCATCCGACATTCTGAAAGACCGTTTAAACGTCCTGAACATTTTCGTCTGCGCAGACAAAGAAGACCGTATATCCCGCATCATGGAGCTGGAATCCCTCACCCACGAGGAGGCCAAAGAAAAAGTCGAGAGTACCGACAAAGAAAGAGCCGCCTACTACTACGAGCACACCGGTAAAACCTGGGGCGACGTAAACGACTACCACATGATTCTGAACACCTCCGAACTAGGAGTAGAAAACTGCGCCGACATCCTGATGCACTACTTTGAAAAATTAGAATACATATAAACAAAGTATTTAACCGCCTGAAGATAAGCAATCAAAGATAGCTAAACAGCCCGTCCGAGTCCAATACAGCCCCGTCCCCCAGTTCAATCCGCCTCTCCCACTCCCGCCAGGATGCACCAGCCCAGCGGACCGCAAGAGGAAGGATGCCCTATGAGATGCGGGACGGAATGCGCGGCAAGGTCTGTGCTGTTTTGCAGGGCGTAGAGCAGGCTTACCAGCAGTAAGAAAAAAAGACAGGATTGCAGAGATGGGAATTGCTCGCCAAAGCAATTTCCAAAGAGACCTGAGCCGCTTAAGCATCAGCTTCAGCGGTGAATGTCTCTGGCTCTCTGCAATCCTGTCTTTTTTCTCCTACTGCTGGTTCGCCTGCGGGTCGCCCTGCAAAACAGCACAGACCTTGCCGCGCATTCTGTCCCGCATCTCACAAGGCATCCTTCCTCTTGCGGTCCGCTGGGCGTCAAACTCCCCTCTCGAAGACCTCTCTGCGCAGTTCTTTATTCTGATGTGCCACGATAGTTGTGCAAACCGCATCCCCCGTTATGTTAACCGCCGTTCTCGTCATATCCAGTATCCTGTCAATGCCCATGATCAGTGCAATTCCCTCTACCGGAAGCCCGACCGCATTGAACACCATGGAGAGTGTAATCAGACCTACGCTCGGCACTCCCGCCGTACCGATTGACGCTAGGGTAGCGGTTGCGATCACCGTAATATAATCCGCCGGCGACAGGCTGATCCCAAAGGCCTGGGACACAAAAACGACAGCCACCCCCTGCATGATTGCTGTTCCATCCATATTGATCGTTGCTCCGAGCGGTATCGTAAAGGAGGATATCTTTTTGGACACTCCCATTTTTTTATCCAGCGTTTCTATGGATAGCGGTATGGTAGCATTGGACGTTGCCGTAGAGAATGCGAATCCCATAACCGGTAGAAACTTTTTTACGAATTTAACAGGATTCAGCCCTGTAAATATTTTCAGCAGGATCTGGTATACACCGAACCCCTGCAGCAGCAGCGCCAAAAATACCGCCGCCATATATTTGAGCATGGGAAGGAATGCATCGAATCCGATTCCGGCAAAGGTCTTTGCAATCAGGCAGAATACCCCGATCGGGGCGGCCTTCATCACCGTCATCGTCATATCCATCATCAGGTCATTGAACTGGGCAAAAAACTGAGACACGGACGCCGCACGCTCCCCTCTTTTTGCCAGCAGAATCCCCACAAATATAGCAAAGAAAATAATCTGAAGCATATTCCCTTCCGCCAGTCCCTGTATTGGATTTTTCGGAATTATTTCCAGGATCGTATCCGCAAAACTGACTGCCTCTGCAGCTGCTGTCTCTGTTTTTTCCACGCTGCTGATATCCAGCCCCACTCCAGGATTGATCAGATTGCCGATCCCCAGTGCCAGTGTGATCGCCGCTGCCGTAGTAAACAGATAAAAAATAATCGTCTTAACGCCCACCTTCCCGAGCGTCTTAGTATCCCCTATCGCCATACTGCCGCAGACAAGAGAGCAAAACACTAGCGGTACAACCAGCATCTGCATGGCCCTGAGAAATCCATTGCCGACCACATAAAAGATCCCGTTAATGATAACGGTATCTCTGGTATAGCCTGCCGGCACCAGATAGTGGAGAATAATCCCTGCCGCAGCACCGAGCAGCAGGCTGATGAAAATCAATGTCGTAAGCCCAAATTTTTTCTTCTTTGTCTCTTCCATTAAATTTCCGCTCCTTCCTGCAGGTTAAGCTCCTGTAAATACTCTTTCAGTGCAGCTTGCCACGGTTCCGGCTCTTCAATTCCGCACATCCTAAGCATCATATTATCCAGGATGGTATACCTTATTCCGCAGTTTACTGCGGATCCGCCCGCAGGGCATGAGTTACGGGATGCCCTTTGGGTATACCTTATTCCGCAGTTTGCTGCGGACCCGCCAGGAATCTGTCCAGGGTCTCCCAGTTCTACCGGTTCCAGCCTAACATCCTGTCTGCCCATGATCCGCAGTATCTCTTGCGCCAGTTCATAACGGCTGCAGGACCCGCTGCAGACTGCATGGTAGATTCCTTCCTGCTCCTCCTGGATCAGACGCAGGATTACCTTGCACAGCTCCCTTGCGCTGGTGGGACATGCATACTCATTGACGGCTGCCTCGATGATGCCGCCGCGTTGAACCTGCTCTATAATAGAATTTACAAAGTTATGCCCTTCCTTTCCATATACCCAGGAGCTTCTAATTATCAGATGCTTAGGTGCCAGTTCTTTGACGAAATTTTCCCCGGCAAGCTTTGATTTCCCATAGACCGTTCTCGGATTTGGCGTATCAAACTCGTGAAACCGCCTGCAGCTGTTATCCCAGAAAATATCATCTGTTGATATCTGAATAATCCTTGCATCAATTTTTCTGGCAATAGCGCTTAGGTTTCTCGCACCCAATGCGTTTACCTTGTAGGCCTGTTCTATATTATCCTCACATTCCTGCACATCCGTCATTCCCGCACAGTTAATAATTGTGTTCGGACGATTTCTGCTGCCAAACAAATTCACATCAGCTGCACAAGTAATGTCCAGTTCCTCCACATCTGTCTCCAGGAGTTCAACATCCCGCATATCCAGCATATTGTGTATCATCGTACCTACACGTCCGGACGCGCCTGCAACCCAGATTTTCCCATAGTCGTATCCCATTCGCTCTTCTCCCTTCAGTAAAGTCCTCAATTGATTCCTCGCTGCACACTGTTCCTGTCATATCCACAACCCGTGTATTATATATGGGATTTCCCCAAATTTCAAGGTTTTACGGCCATTTTACAGAATTTTGCATATAATATAGGAAGAATCACTGTAGGATTTTGCGTATGTATCTTATCATCACTTCTTTCATTGTAATACTGCTCTTACTTTGCGCGTTTTTCTGCATCCGCAGAAAACGGAGCCTGACAAAGGTCCGGAAAATGTCCTGCACGAAAAAATGCAGTCTCCTAAATGAACTCGCGGAGCCTTTCGGCTTCACATATCAGTTTGTACAGGATATTTTTACTACCAGTACGGACGCGTGGCAAAAAGAATCCGGCTGCGGAGAATTTTACGACCAGACAGCCCTGTCTGCAAACATGGTTTTTGACCGTGAGCCCGTCTACTTTAATTATCGGGGAAAGACCTGGCTGATCGAGTTCTGGAAGGGGCAGTATGGGATCAGTACTGGAGCCGAGGCTGGAATCTACCATGCAGATACCATCGTACCGCCTGCGCTGCGGCGCCAGACAATCTTTCCAGCCGCAGAACCGGATGAAATGCTGCCTGTCCGGCTCAGGCTGATGGGACCAGAATGTCCGTTTTTCAATCTGTCCCAGACTCACTGGCGGCCGGGGGGATTTGTCATGGGTACCTGTACGCAGCCGGAGGATCTGCTACTGGAGGCGGTACTGACTTTTCCGGAGGAATCTATGTGCCGCGCTTTTACCCGTGCCCTCATTGGGCTGGGCTATAAAGACAGTGAAATCCTGGCCTACGGCACTACCGTACAATTTTACCTCACTGACCCCAAGGTGCCGGGCGTCCCGTGGGATACCTGGGTACAAAGCTATGTATTGTGGAAATCCAGGTTTGCCTGCCGGCTGTACCTCTGGATAACCAGGCCATTTTACAGCACTGCTGACAGGCTTCTTTTCCTCTATTATCTGTCTCCTTTTCTATTTCGGAAGACACTTCGCATCGGCAGAATCGGAAAAAGAACCAGGAGGCACTCATGAGCTGGTATCAGAGGATTTCCCGTGCCTTTTCAGACGCATTGGAGATTCCCTTATACAGCACCTCCCGCTTTGTGCTCATCAGCGACTGTCATCGTGGAACCGGCGATCACAACGACAATTTTCTAAAGAATCAGAACCTCTATTTTGCGGCCCTAAATTACTATTATGAGAGGGGATTTTCATATATTGAACTGGGTGACGGAGATGAATTGTGGGAAAACAGGTCATTTTCCAGGATTATAGACATTCACAGCAATGTGTTCTGGCTGCTCCGGGAATTTAAAAACAAGGGGCGGCTGTATATGCTTTACGGAAACCATGATCAGAGCAAACGCCACTGCGGCTACTGCCGAAAGCACTGCTCCACATACCATGCCAGCGGACAGGCGGACGAAGTCCCTCTCTTTCCTGATATGTGCTATCTTCAGGGGATGATATTAAAAGATATGGAACATGGGAGAGATCTGTATCTGACCCACGGACACCAGGCTGATTTTCTGAACAGTACGGGCAGCGCGGCCGCAAGATTTCTCGTACGGTACCTCTGGAAACCGCTGGAGGCGCTTGGGGTCTCCGATCCAACGAGTGCCGCCAGGAATTATTCCAGGAAGAAAAAAGTAGAAAAGCGTCTCTCCGACTGGGCGCTCAGGGAACAGAAAGTACTCATAGCAGGCCATACCCACCGCCCCATGACCGGATCGGATGCCTCTCCCTACTTCAATACCGGCAGCTGTGTACACCCCAGGTGCATCACCTGCATTGAAATTCAAAACCGGCGCCTGACGCTGGTAAAATGGACGCTGCGCACCAGAGAAGACCGCACCCTGTATGTTGCGCGAGAAAAGCTGGGGGAAAGCTGGGATTTCTGATTTACAGAACCCCCAGGTGCTCCAGCAGAATTTTCAATCCCAGCAGAATCAGAATTACGCCCCCCGCCAGCTCCGCTTTCGCCTTATACTTTGTTCCAAAGACATTTCCGATCTTCACGCCGGCTGCGGATAAAAGAAAGGTCGTCACTCCGATAAAGGAGACCGCTGATATCACATCTACATGAAGAAAAGCGAAAGTAATACCAACGGCCAGTGCATCTATGCTGGTTGCAACAGCAAGAACGAACATCGTTTTGACATCCAGCTCATCACTGGCCGCCTCGCAGCCCGGGGACAGCGCCTCCCTGACCATATTAAATCCGATGATGCCCAGCAGAATAAAAGCGATCCAATGATCAATAGACGTAATCTTATCTTTAAACTGCACCCCTAGAAAATAACCAACCAGCGGCATCAGCGCCTGAAATCCACCAAACCACACCCCTACCACGGAAGCCTTTTTCACGGTAATCTTTGGCATCGCCAGCCCCTTACAGACAGACACCGCAAAAGCATCCATTGATAAACCTACCGCCAATAAAAACAATTCAAGAATTCCCATCTGTCATCTTCCTCCTTTGTGAACCTTCCCACGTGCCAGCCTGCGCTGCAACATAAAAAGAGACACATGTACAGCAAATAAACTGTACATGAGTCTCATTAATTAAGATAAGCCAGACCTCCTCGGCCAGTATGTTGACTTACCACGTATGCACTACGCTAATTACTCCCTCACGAACTCTTAATATTCTACCATCACATCAAGAAAACTTCAAGTATAAAATGTTTTTTGATGGGGGGAAGCCTAGCGTTGAACGAGACGGGGACAGACAAAAGCATACCGAAGAAAACACGCTGCGCATAGCCAGTTCACATCCGCTGCTCCCGCCCAGAGGCCCCAAATGAATGTATATTATCCTCCCGATTGGATGAACCAGCTTCATGACAGGGCTGCCGGGAAGGTACTGGGGCTGTATATGCCGTTTCGGTATGCTAGAGTGCGCTTACTGCTTCTTAAAAAACCGATGCCGGATATGCGGGAAAAAACTTGATCTCCAAATCAAGTTTTTGGAGAACCCAGCGCGGGGAATCATCAGATTCCCCGTGATGTGTTCTCCGTGCCCGTATATCCGACATCGTTTTTTTTAGAAGCAGTTAGCAGCACGGGTGCATACCGAAACGGCATATACAGCCCCAGTACCTTCCCGGCAGCCCTGTCATAAAGCGTCCCCATTTGCCAACGAGACGAAAGCCCGTTACCTATTCATCCTCGCTCTGCATTATGGTCACACCCTGCTTTTCAAATTTTACTTTTTTCCATACTTTTTCATGTTCTGTTATCTTTGTATCTTTTCTCCACTGTTCCAGGAGAGAATCGTACTGTTCCTGCTTTCTTTCCTCCACGATGGATTCCTTCTTGGCGTCTGTGGCCTCCCTGTCCAGGTTGCTGGTCAGCTTTGCTACGTAGATTCCATTGTCAGATTCTACGATGCCGGTTACATCGCCTTCCTCCAGCGCATCTGCTGCCTTTACCAGGTCAGCCGTGGGCGATGTGGATTCGGAATCAAAGGTTGCTGTCTGTACTTCCAGACCGGCTTCGGATGCCGCTGCCTCCAAATCCCGACCGTCACTATCTTTTAGGTCTTCTGCAAACTCCTCTGCGTTTTCTTTCAGGGCCGACTTTTCATCGTCTGTCATGGCTTCTGAATTACCTTCCTCATCTGTCTTATTATAGGAGAACAGCACATACTGCATACTCTTCTGCGCCGCTTCTTCGTCGGAAACCTCTTCGTCCACGCCTTCTTTCATCGGAGCATTCATCTTTGCCTGAATGGTTGCCAGCTCCAGAAATGTCTTGACGTACTTCTCGTAACCGGAAACAACCTCTTTGTCCTCCAGCGTGTTGTCTTCCACAAAGGCTTCAGCGGCCTTCTTAATCGCCTTTTTATCATCGTCGGTCAGTTCCACTTGATAATCGGCCGCGTGCTGCTTCAGGAGATACATGTCCTCGATTGTTTTCAAGGTACTTTCCTTTGTCGTATCCTCATAGGTCTTGCCCTCTTCTACTTCCTGTGTCCACATGGCCTCGCCGGTGGTACCCATCATCCCGGCATAATATGTCTCATACTGCGCCTGCTGCATTCTTGCATAAAAATTGGCAACCCCCAGCACAATCTTGTCTTCTCCTACTTCGGCAACTACGGCATCATTATTCATAGAGCGGCTGCACCCAGCCAGGGAAGATACCGCGATAAGGCCCGCAGCAGCCATTATCATCACTCTTTTTCTGAACTGTCCCATAACATCCTCCTACGTACATTTTAACTTCATTATTATAGCTTGTTTTTCTTATTCTAACAAGCCTTTTATGTCATTTAACACCTTTTTCACCAATTCCAGCACGTTCTCATCCTTCTCCCGTCCGCTGCGTCCTTTCTTCTGGTACAGGAAGTACGGAGGATCATCTGCTTTGAACACCAGGCTCCCATGATAGGCCTGTAAAAGGCCCGGGATTTTCTGCGGCTGTACCTTCGCTTTTTCATACATGGTAAACTGATAAGCATCCCCTTTCTGCTCGACCGCGGTCACATAGGCGGAATGGGCAAGCGCTTTCAGACCTGCAATATTCAAAAGCTGCTGCACCTTCCTTGGAATATCCCCAAAACGGTCAATCAGTTCTTCTATCATATCATCCATCTCTTCCTCATTCTCAATGCTGGCAATCCGTTTATATATATCCAGTTTCTGATATTCGTTCGGGATATAGGATTCCGGAATATAAGCGTCAATATTGAGGTCCATCGTTGTGGTGTAAACATCCTCCTCCATCTCGCCTTTGAGCTGCTTCACCGCTTCATTGAGCATCTTACAGTACAGATCGTATCCAACTGCCTCCATATGGCCGTGCTGCTCTTCCCCGAGAAGGTTGCCCGCTCCGCGGATCTCCAGATCCCGCATCGCGATCTTAAACCCGGAACCCAGATCCGTAAATTCCCGGATGGCCGCAAGGCGTTTTTCTGCCACTTCTTTGAGCATCTTATCCCTTCTGTACAATAAAAATGCATAGGCCATCCGGCTGGACCGGCCCACGCGCCCCCGGAGCTGATACAGCTGTGACAGCCCCAGGCGGTCCGCATCGTGGATAATCATGGTGTTCACGTTGGAGATGTCCAGTCCGGTCTCGATGATCGTTGTGGATACCAGAACATCAATATCCCCGTTGATAAAATCATACATAATGTTTTCCAACTGGCGTTCATTCATCTGTCCATGCGCGAAGGAAACGGCTGCGTCCGGCACCAGCTTCTGAATTCTCCCCGCCACATCCGCGATATCACTAACCCGGTTGTAAACATAGTATACCTGCCCGTCCCTGGACAGTTCCCTCTCTATAGCCTCCCGGACCATCTCGTCATTGTATTCCATGACATAGGTCTGGATCGGCATTCTGTCCATAGGGGCCTCCTCCAGGACGCTCATATCCCGGATTCCGATCAGGCTCATATGGAGCGTCCTCGGGATCGGCGTTGCGGTCAGCGTCAGAACATCCACATTCTCCCGGAGCTTTTTGATCTTCTCTTTATGGGTAACACCAAAACGCTGTTCCTCATCGATCACGAGCAGCCCCAGGTCTTTAAACTGTACGTCCTTGGAAAGCACTCTGTGGGTGCCGATCACGATATCCACCAGCCCTTTTTTTAAATCCTCCACTGTCTTCTTTTGCTGAGCCGTTGTGCGGAACCGGCACAGAAGGTCTACCCTGACCGGAAAATCCCGCATCCGCTGCACAAAGGTATTGTAGTGCTGCTGGGCCAGAATCGTAGTCGGTACCAGATAGACCACCTGTTTTCCTTCCTGTACCGCCTTGAAAGCCGCCCGGATCGCGATCTCCGTCTTTCCGTAGCCCACATCCCCGCAGATCAGCCGGTCCATGATCTTTTTGCTTTCCATGTCCCGCTTTGTGTCCGCAATCGCCTGCAGCTGGTCATCAGTCTCTTCGAAAGGAAACATCTCCTCGAATTCCTTCTGCCACACGGTATCCGGTTCATATACAAATCCCTGGGACTCCTGTCTTGCCGCATAAAGCTCCACCAGATCCTTTGCCACTGCCCTGACGGCCCTGCGCACCTGGCTCTTTGTTTTTGTCCACTGGCTGGTGCCCAGCTTGTTCAGCTTCGGTTTTTTCGCATCCGCACCGGCATACTTCTGGATCAGATCCAGCTGGGTAGCCAGAATATACAGCGCCCCACCGCCTGCATAAGAAATCTTCATATAATCCTTTGTTACTTTGTCGACTTCGATCTTCTCAATCCCCTGGTAGATCCCCAAACCGTGATTTTCATGGACGACATAGTCGCCTACCTTGAGTTCGGAAAAATTCTGGATTTTCTGGCCTTCATAGGTCCTGCGCCGTTTTTTGCGCTTCTGCTTTCCGAAAATATCCGTCTCGGATATCACCATAAACTTCAGCATCGGGTACTCGTACCCCTCCGCAACATGTCCGTAGGCAGCCATGATCTCCCCCGGCTGCACTTCCCGGTGCATATCCTCGCTGTAAAAACTACTCAGATCATAATCCCGCAGATCCTCGGCGAGCCGTCTTGCACGGGTCCGGGAACCGGAAAGCAGTATCACCCGGTAACCGCTCCTTTTCAGGCGCTTCAGGTCTCTTGTTAGCATCTCGAAGCTGTTGTTGTACGGATTGACCCCTTTCGTCTGCAGGCTGTAGGTATCCCGCACATGAAACCCGCCGCATTTAGATTCCAGCGTTGTCAGGCCGATGCCGTAATACTGATTCATCTTTTCTACAATCACCTTCGTAGAAAAAATTTCCGGTTCCTCTTCCTCCTGCATTCCGGCTTCTTCCCTGTTTTTCCGGCTGTTCAGATACTCCTCTGCGGTCTCATCCGCATGTTCTGCCAGACGCAGAGGCTCATCCAAAAACAACAGACTCTTTTCCTTTGGGAAATAATCCAGGAAAGAGACGCTTTTCCCGCGCTCTCCAAGGAATTCCGCTGCTGGATAAATGTCCACATCATCCAGGTTCTCGATCGACCGCTGGCTTTCCACATCAAAAGTCCGGATGGAATCCACCTCGTCCCCCCACAGTTCAATGCGGACCGGTAGCTCCTCCGTCAGAGGGAACACATCCAGTATACCTCCCCTGACCGCATACTGCCCGGGGCCTTCGATCTCAACCTCCCGTTCGTAACCGATTGCGGAAAGCTTTTCCTGCAGCTTTATTAAATCCAGTGTCCCCGTCCCTTCCACATGAATCCTGCGTTTTGCAATTTCCCGCAGAGGAGGCATACCATCCAAAAAAGCGTCCATCGTTGTGATAACCGTGATTCCGCCCTTCCCCCGGCTCTCCATTTCCTCCGCCTCAAGTATGGCACGCACCACCTCCATCCGCTGCTTAATCAGGTACTTTCCCTTGATGTCCGCATGGTAAAACAGAAGGTCCTTCGCCGGATACAGATACACATTATCATCCAGGAACCGGTATTCCTCATAAGCCTTCTTTGCCTTTTCATCACTGGAAAAAGCGATGATTTTATAATAACAACCATCGCTCAGTGCATACATTAAATGTGTTTTCTGGGAATTGACGCAGCCTGTAATCTGCAGAACCCCGCTGTTTTTCTTTCGTCTGCCGAATATCTCCTTGTACTCCGCCAGCTCGGCAAGCGGCGCTAAAAAAGCCTGCATATTCTCTACTCTTCCTTCTTTTTCCGGTTATACTCATTCATTGCAGCCTGAATCTCACCGGATATTATCATCTCTACGGCATGAACCGCATTCCCATAACCTTCCTCCATCAACTCGTGCTCCGCCTTGGTAAAATGTCCAAGTACATAGTCCGCCAGATCATATTTGGGCGGTTTCTCACCAACTCCTATTTTAATCCTGGGAAATACCTCACTTCCAAGATGAGCGATGATATTTTTGATTCCATTGTGGCCGCCGGCACTGCCTTTTGCACGGATACGGAGCTTCCCGACCCCCAGGCTGACATCATCGTATATTACGATCAGTTCCTGTTCTTCATCAATCTTATAATATTCCACAAGGCTGATAATGCTCTCTCCACTCAGGTTCATATATGTCTGCGGTTTTGCCAGAATTACCTTCTGCCCGCCTATCACACCCTTGCCAATGAAAGCCCTGTGTTTTTTCGTGTCCACTGCTATATTATATTTCGAAGCAATGGTATCTATCACTTCGAATCCCACATTATGTCTCGTACCTTCATATTGTCTGTCCGGATTTCCCAGACCTGCTATGATATACATCCTTTTCACCTCTTCATTCTTATCCATTTTACAGGATGCCATTCTATTTGTCACGCAAAAGACGCGAATATTTTTTCCCTTCACGTCATACACTTATAAAAAGCGCAATGGACAGTTTTCCTTACCTGCCCATTACAGGGAAGTAAAATTGACTAACACGGGAGGTCTCTTCAATGGGTTCCAAAACAAAAATTATTGTTCTGCATATGAAAGAAATCATCTATACGGCAGTCTTCGCGGCACTTGGCATTCTTCTGATCATACTGCTGATTGTCATGTTCCGTCCCGGCGGAAAAGATAAGAGTGCAGATGCGAAAAAGCAGTATACTCCGGGAGTCTATACCTCGACGCTGACGTTAAACAATACAAATCTAGAAGTGGAAGTATCCGTAGATGAATCCCATATCAATTCTATCCGATTTTCCAATCTGGATGAGGCAATGACCACCATGTTTCCTCTGATTCAGCCGGCAATCGAAGATATAGCAGATCAGGTCTATGAGAAGCAGTCCCTGGAGGATATCTCACTGTCAGACGACACCCCCTATACATCCCAGGTTATTCTGGATGCCATAAAAGAGGCCACAGAAAAAGCCGCAGTGAAATGATGCTGCGGCTTTTGTGTTTCATTGCTTTAAGTATTCGGATTAACCTTCCACAATCAAATATTGTCCGTTCGGAAGTGCAAAGACCTCGGACGCCTCTTCCAGTTCTTCGTCCGACATTCCATCCACGTCAATCCCGCTTTCCTCAAAATATTCCCTCACCTCATCAAGGGAATCCACGACTGCGGCCATGCAGTCCTCCAGGAAAGCCTCCGCTGCCTCGATGGTCTCTGCCACCGGCTCATCAAATAGCTGAGACTGCTTCTTTAGAAATGTAAGCAGACACTCATCATCATATTCATACATGATTCTTTTCCCTCCCTTTTAAGTAATCAAATTCAGAATCTCCTCCGGAGAATCTACAACATGCACGGCTCCCGCCTCTGCAAGCGCAGCTCTTCCCCGAAAGCCCCAGGACACTCCTATGGTCTTCATCCCGGCTGCCCTGCCGATTGCAATGTCCACTTCCGAATCGCCTACATACAGTGACTCTTCCGGCTCAGCCCCAAACCTCCCGGCAATCTGCAGGGCGGCATAAGGATCCGGCTTTCTGGGTATGCCTTCTTTCTGGCCCTGAATCCATTGAAACGTATCCTTACCGAATATCTCTTCCACCACATGCACGGTCTGCCTGTCAGGTTTGTTGGACAGCACTGCCAGACAGATACCGCGCGCCTTCATGCCCTCCAGGAGCTTTAAGATACCGTCATATGGTATTACATGATATGTGCAGTTAGCGTCAAATATACGGCCGTATATCTCCATTGCCTCGTCCAGCCTTTCCGGACCAGCCTTGGCGCTTTCCCACAACGCCTTCTCCATCAATACCCTTGCTCCATTTCCCACAAACATGCGGCACTGTTCACTGGTGATCGGGGAAAGCCCCATCTCCTTCAATGTCTCATTCACAGAAAAAGTCAGAGAATCCAACGTATCCGTTAAAGTTCCGTCTAAATCAAAAATGCATAGTTTATACATGGTTCCTCTCCATACCCTCCTTTAGTCTACGTTTATAATAGTATGAAGTCATGGAAATTTCAACCATAAAATACAGGGATTCTATATATTTTTGTTTCAGTGCAGGGCCCTGGTATGCATAGCAGTTATTTTAGCCCAGCAGATACTGTTTCATGACCTTGAGGGCATTTTTCTCTAGCCGGCTCACCTGAGCCTGGGATATTTTAATCTCCTCTGCGACTTCCATCTGCGTTTTTCCCTCGAAAAACCTTAAGGTAATGATATAGCGTTCCCTTTCATTCAGGCGTTCCATAGCAGCCTCAAGGGACAGCTCCTCCACCCAGTTTTCTTCTTTATTTTTTTTGTCACTGACCTGATCCATCACGTAAAGCGTGTCGCCGCCATCGCTATATACCGGTTCATGCAGGCTCATCGGCATCTGAATCGCGTCCAGTGCAAAGACGATATCCTCTTTTGAGATTCCGATCTCCTCGGCAATCTCCTGCACGGTAGGTTCTTTCAGATGTTTCTTCATGTAGCCTTCCTTTGCGTAAATTGCTTTATAGGCCGTATCACGCAGGGAGCGGCTGACCCGGATGGAATTATTATCCCGCAGATATCTCCTGATTTCTCCGATAATCATGGGCACCGCATAAGTAGAGAACTTCACCAGTCTGTCCGGGTCAAAATGATCCACCGCCTTCATCAGCCCCACGCAGCCAATCTGAAACAGGTCATCCGCATTTTCGTTGCTGTTGGAAAACCGCTTGATCACACTCAAAACGAGGCGGAGATTGCCCTTAATATATTCCTCACGGGCCTCCTCATCTCCTGCCTTGATTCTCACAAACAAAGCTTCTTTTTCTTCTTCCTTTAAGAGCGGAAGCTTCGCCGTATTAACCCCACACAATTCAACTTTATTCAGTGCCATAATATAAACCCTCCTAGATGAAAATTTGAATCTAGTAAAATCATTCTCAATCTGAAGGCGGGTTATTCGAAGATGCGCAAATTAAAAAAAGTTTTAGACCTTGACAAATGAAAGCGGGAATTGATGAAGGGGGGGCGCGAAATGAAGAGAGAGACGCAAGCCTCCCAAGTGCACATATGCCGTTTCGATATGCGGACGCGGACCTAAGAAATTCTAGGAAGCCGGCAGCTAAAAAAGCAGGGCACCGGCGGCACATCACGAGAAATCCGATGATTTCTCGCGCTGGGCCGCCTAAT
>OBZW01000284.1_pt1 | contig 39829 bp, 30 predicted proteins | sample 1477021 | NCBI WGS metagenome assembly OBZW01 (sample SAMEA2580262, study PRJEB22360) | human gut metagenome | biome: human gut; feature: human-associated habitat; material: faeces | place: Denmark | collected 2008/2010
TTCCAGACACCCCTGTTTTCGGGTCAGGGATGGCCTGCCGCAGTGCAATTTTGGACAGCTGGTGTATCCCAGCCGGCAAGTGGCCAATACCGGGAGGGGATCCCGGACGGGAGCAGCGTATTGTTGCCGGCGGCACGGGAAAGTGCTGCCCCAGAGTTTCTTATGCTTCTCATAAGGAAATGCTTGAAGTTGAACTTCTTGTGTAACCAACCCAATCCGCCGCCCCCGTCAAGGGCCCACCAAATGTGTAGTAATATGTTCCGCTCGGATGCGTCCAGCCTCCCCCTCCTGGTCAGGCGGCCCCATACCAGCCAACACCCCCCCACTTCACATTTCCCCCGACATATGTTAGAATGTGGATTAAATGGTTACAATCTGATTAATTAGTGGAAAAAGGCAGGTAATTTATGAATTTGGACAAAGAGAATTTGAAGAAGATCAGGGGCCTGATTTTGTTTACGATTGTGGTACTGATTGTTCTGTGGAAGTATAGTCTTGTTTTGGATGCTCTGGGCTTTGGGCTGGGGATTGTATTTCCTTTTCTGCTGGGCGGCGCAATTGCTTTTATATTGAATGTTCCGATGCATTTTTTGGAGAAGACTTTGTTTTCTAATAAGAAGACAGCAGGGAAGACTTGGGCGCAGAAACTTGCAAGGCCTCTCAGCCTGGTGCTTACGATATTGTTTGTGCTTGGGGTGATATCCCTTGTTATATTTGTTGTGGTTCCGAAGCTGGGAAGCACCGTTTATTCTTTGGGGGCCAGCATCCAGGACTTTGTGCCGAAAGTGCAGCATTGGGTGGAAGAACTGTTTGATAATAATAAGGAAATTGTGTCGTTGATTAATGATGTTAAGATTGATTGGGACAAAATACTTAACGGTATGATGCAGTTTTTTAAAAATGGGGCCGGCAGTGTGCTGGGGTCTACTTTTACGGTGGCTAAAAGCATTGTGAGCGGTATGACTACTTTTGTGATTGCCTTTGTATTTGCATGTTATATTCTGCTTCAGAAGGAACGGCTGAATATTCAGATCCGTAAGGTTATGTATGCCTATCTGAAGAAAGGTCTTGTGAAAAAGGTGCTGGATGTTTGTTCCCTGACTTATAAAACGTTTTCCAGTTTCCTGACCGGGCAGTGCGTGGAGGCGGTGATACTGGGAACCATGTTTGTCATTGCCATGACGATTTTCCGGCTGCCTTATGCGCTGCTGGTGGGGGTTCTGATTGCCTTTACCGCGTTGATTCCGATTTTTGGTGCTTTTATCGGATGCATTGTGGGGGCGTTTCTGATTCTTATGGATGCGCCGATGAAGGCAGTTATCTTTGTGATTATGTTCCTTGTTCTCCAGCAGATTGAAGGAAATCTGATCTATCCGAAGGTGGTGGGCAGCTCTGTAGGGCTTCCGTCCATCTGGGTGCTGGCAGCTGTCAGCATTGGGGGCAGCCTTATGGGGGTTGTCGGCATGCTGGTATTCATTCCGATCGTATCTGTGCTTTATACGCTATTACGGAATAATGTTTACGGGCGTCTGGATAAAAGAGGCTTTTCAGTTGACAATAGTTCCGGGGAACTGAGACTCAGGAAAGAGAATACTGGGAAAGAAAACTAAAAGTAGAATAATAGGCAAAAAAGTGCTATACTAGAAATATTGGCAGAGAGTTTATGCAACTTTTTAGTAGGTTATATGAGGAAGAAAAGCATGAGTAAAAAGAATATGCGATTGAAGGGGCAGCTTAGGATGTATATGCAGTGGCCGTTGATTATGACGGTGCTGCTGATAGCCATGAATGTCTGGATGTACATGATTGACAAGCGGGCAGGGCTTATGATGTCTGTCTTTATCGTAATCTATCTGGTAATTGCAGGGCTTTTGTATTTTTACAACAGGTCCCTGATTCTGGCGGATCTGATTCAGTTTTCTACCCAATACAAAGGGATCCAAAACACGCTGTTGAAGGAATTGGCAGTCCCGTACGCAATCACGCTGGAGGATGGGCGTATCTTGTGGAAGAACGACAGCTTTTCCCATATGGTGGAGAACCAGAAACGGGAGAAGTATCTGAACAAGCTGATTCCTGAGCTTAACAACGGGGTCTTCCCCAAGGATGACAATGACCATGTAGAGCTTGAAGTCACATACAGAGAACGAGATTATCAGGTTGTGCTGCGCCGGGTTTCTCTGGAAGGGTTCAGCGAAGCGGAACAGCTGCTGCAGATTCCAAGAGAAAAGGAATTTTTCATTGCGGTATATATGAAGGACGTTACGGAGCTGAATTCTTACATTAAAGAGATTGAGGATCAGAGGCTGATTGCGGGTCTAATCTACATTGACAATTACGATGAAGTAATGGAAAGTGTGGAGGAAGTGCGACAGTCACTGCTTGTAGCGCTGATAGACAGGAAGATTAATAAATATATCGGCGATGTGGACGGGATTGTCAAGAAGCTGGAGAAGGACAAGTATTTTATAGCGATTAAGAAGGAGAGTTACCGGTCGATTGAGGCGGATAAGTTTTCCCTTCTGGAGGATGTAAAACAGGTGAATATCGGGAATGCCCGTTCTGCGACTCTGAGTATTGGTCTGGGGCTGAATACTTCAACCTATGCCCAGAGCTATAACTTTGCCCGCGTGGCCATAGATCTGGCCCTGGCGCGTGGCGGTGACCAGGCTGTCATCAAAGATTGCAAAGGAATTACATATTTCGGAGGCAAAAAGGAACAGACAGCGAAGAATACCCGCGTTAAGGCGCGTGTTAAAGCGGAAGCCCTGCGTGAGTTTATTGTGGCAAAAGACCAGGTTATCGTGATGGGGCATAAGATTGCGGATGCGGATTCACTGGGAGCCTGTATGGGGATTTACCGGGCGGCGGTGGAACTAGAAAAGAAAGCCCATGTTGTGATCAATGAGGTAACGACTTCTGTGCGGCCTTTGTACGATGAGATTGCAGAGAGCCCTGCTTACGGCAAGGATATTTTCCTGACTTCAGAGCAGGCGCTGGATTATATTACTGACAGTACCATGGTCATTGTCGTGGACACGAATAAGCCGCAGATGACGGAATGTCCGGAACTATTAAAGAAATCCCGCACCATAGCAGTGCTTGACCATCACAGACAGAGCAGCAATGTGATTGAGAATGCGGTGCTTTCCTATGTAGAGCCGTATTCTTCCTCCACCAGTGAGATGGTGGCTGAGGTGCTGCAGTATATTGTAGATGACATTAAGTTTCCATCGGTTGAGGCGGACTGCCTGTATGCAGGGATAATGATTGATACCCGCAACTTTATGAATAGGACCGGCGTGCGTACCTTTGAGGCGGCCGCATTTTTGAGAAGGTGTGGAGCTGACATTACCCGTGTCAGAAAGATGTTCCGGGATGATATGGAATCTTACCGTGCCAAGGCGGAAGCAGTGCGTATGGCAGAGGTATACAGGGAAGAATATGCGATTGCGCAGTGTCCGGGTGACATTGACAGCCCGACAGTCCTGGCGGCGCAGGCTGCCAATGAACTGCTGGATATCAGCGGAATCAAGGCCTCTTTTGTGCTGACTGTCTATGAGGGCAGGATCTATCTGAGCGCCCGCTCTATAGATGAGGTTAATGTACAGATTATCGCCGAAAAGCTCGGCGGCGGCGGACATATCAATTCAGCCGGCGCACAGTTTGACCACACGAATATATTTGATGCAATCAGAAGGGTGAAAGAAACAATTGACCAGATGATAGAGGAAGGAGACATATAAATGAAAGTAATATTATTGCAGGATGTAAAATCACTTGGTAAGAAAGGCGAGATCGTCAATGTAAATGACGGATACGCAAGAAACTTTATTCTGCCGAAGAAACTCGGGCTCGAGGCAAATAATAAGAACATGAACGATCTGCGCCTGCAGAAGAAGAAAGAAGAGAAGATCGCACAGGACCATCTGGATGCGGCAAAACAGCTGGCAGCCAGTCTTAAGGACGGCAAGGTGGAGCTTGCTATCAAGGTGGGAGAGGGCGGAAGAACGTTCGGCTCCGTATCCAGCAAGGAAATTGCCGCCGCTGTAAAAGAACAGATGGGGCTGGATGTAGATAAGAAGAAGATCCAGTTGAAAGAGACGATTAAAACGCTTGGGATACACAACGTTCCGATTAAACTACATCCGGAAGTGACAGCCGAGTTAAAAGTGGCTGTTGTAGAAGAGGCATAAGGGGACTCGCTTTATGGAAATGGAAGCAGCGATTAAGAGAATACTCCCACACAGCGCAGAAGCAGAGCAGGCTGTCGTGGGAGCTATGCTGATGAACAAAGATGCAATTATGGCCGCATCCGAGATTATCACGGGAGAGGATTTTTATCAGACCGCTTACGGCATTTTGTTTGATTCTATGGTAGAGCTGTTTCAGGCAGGAAAACCGGTGGATTTGATTACGCTGCAGGAGCACCTGAAGGAAAAAGACGTGCCCCCTGAGATCAGCAGCATGGAGTTTGCAAGGGACCTGCTTGTAAGCGTGCAGACCTCTGCAAATGTAAAATACTATGCAGAAATCGTACAGGAGAAGTCTACCCTGCGCAGACTGATTAAGGTTAACGAAGAAGTGGCGAACATATGCTACCAGGAGAACCGGCCGCTGGCAGAGATACTTGACAAGGCGGAAAAAGGGGTATTTGAACTGGTAGAGAGGGGCAATGTCCAGGAATACACTCCGATCAAACAGGTAGTACTCAACGCCTTGGATGTGATCGAAAAGGCATCCAAGACGACGGGAAGCGTAACGGGTATTCCCACAGGATTCATTGACCTGGATTATAAGCTGTCGGGGCTTCAGCGCTCTGACCTGGTCCTGGTCGCGGCGAGACCTTCCATGGGGAAGACTGCCTTCGTACTGAATATCGCCCAGCATGCGGCATTCAGACAGAATCTGGGCGTGGCAATCTTCAGTCTGGAGATGTCAAAGGAACAGCTGGTGAACCGTCTGTTCTCCCTGGAAGCCCATGTAGATGCCCAGCTTCTGCGTACCGGTAACTTAAAGGACACAGACTGGGAAAAACTGATAGAAGGGGCCGGGAGAATCGGAAAATCCCGGCTTGTCATAGACGATACGTCAGGTATCTCAATTACGGAAATGCGTTCCAAGTGCAGAAAATATAAGCTGGAACTCGGCCTGGACCTGATCATCATCGACTACCTGCAGCTGATGAGCGGAAGCGGCGGCAAAAGCAACGAGAGCCGTCAGCAGGAGATATCAGAGATCTCCCGTTCTCTCAAAGGCCTCGCAAGGGAACTGAACGTGCCGGTTATCGCATTGTCGCAGCTGAGCCGTGCCGTAGAACAGAGAACCGACAAGCGGCCCATGCTCTCGGACCTCCGTGAGTCCGGAGCCATTGAGCAGGACGCCGACGTATGCATGTTCATTTACCGTGAGGATTACTATATCCCGGATACCGAAGACAAAGGAATTGCGGAGATCATCATTGCAAAACAAAGAAACGGGCCGGTGGGAACAGTACGGCTTGCATGGATGCCGCAATACACGCGTTTCGGGAATGAGTTGAGGCAGGAGTAGAATTATGGGGGGCGCTGATTGAAAGCGGAGTCTGGTACCGGCGGGACTTTACATGCCGTTTTAAACTCTGCACCGCTTGCCAAGAGCCCGTAACAGTAAAAATGAGGAAAATGGAGGGACTAGCCGCATTTGGCCCAAAATCTGATGATTTTGATCCAAAGGCGGCTATTGGATTTGATTTTGTGAATCAAATCCAACCCTCCATTTTCCTCATTTTTCCTGCAACGGGCTCTAGGCAGGCTATAAGGAGTTTAAAACGGCATGTAAAGTCCCGCCGGTACCAGACTCCGCTTTTAATCAGCTAGGCGCACCCAATCGGTAGGAATGTCTGGGGGGCTGTCTGGCGGGGAAGAAGGATGGTTATGGACAACGGCAAGGAGTTACATTCGGAATCTCCTTGGGTGGGGAACTACCTGGGGATGAGTCATGCGAAATTCAATACGATCCACCTCCCGCGTCTGCGGCCTACGCTTCCGTCCCCTCCGTTCGCCCCCTCACATCACACGGCCTACTCCAACCCCCTAAGTGAGAACCGCCCCGCCAACTCTTTGAGGAGCTGTGCCTGTGCGGAGAGTTCTTCGCTTGCCGCTGCGCTTTCTTCTGCGGTGGCGGAGTTGGTCTGTATGATGTCGGAGATCTGATTGATTCCACTTGTTACCTGGCGGATGGAATCGGACTGATCTTGGGATGCACTGGAGATGCTGGTGATGGAGGCGGCGACTTTGTCCACTCCTTCCATGACTTTCTGCATAGCCTGGGCTGTTTCTGCGGCTATTTTGGATCCTGCCTCTGCGGCGGTTAAGGAATCGTTTATCAAGGTATTGGTGTTGGTAGATGCTTGTGCGCTTTTGGCGGCAAGGCTGCGAATCTCTTCCGCAACTACGGCAAACCCCTTGCCGGCTGCCCCGGCGCGGGCTGCCTCTACGGATGCATTCAGAGAGAGGATGTTGGTCTGAAATGCGATTTCTTCTATGGTTTTCAGAATTTTCCGTATTTTCCGGGAACTGCTGACGATATTCTCCATTGCAGCTAAAAGCTCCTGCATCTGCTGATTGCCTGCGTCGGCTTCGTTTTTGACGGCTCCGGCATCCCTGCTGGCTTCGAGGGCATTGCGGGCATTTTGTGATACATGTCTCGAAATTTCGCTGACTGTGACCGCCAGTTCTTCCACGGAACCGGCCTGTTCGGATGCGCCGAGGGACAGCTCCTGCGCACTTGTAGACACCTGCTCGGCCCCGGAAGAAACCTGATCCGCTGCAATGTTAATCTGTCCCAGGGCGTTGTTCAGTGACAGCAGAATCTGCTCCAGCGCTTCCCGGATGGCGGCAAAATCACCGGTGTAATGCCCGGTTACGTCGACGTTGAGATTGCCGTCTGAGATTTCCTTTAGTACATGAGCCAAGTCTAAGATCATCTCCCTGAGGGTGTGGGTGGACGAGCGGATACTATCTGCAAGCAGGCCGATCTCATCATTACCGTGGATATCTATATCAATGGAAAGGCGGCCCTCGGAAAAGCTGTGCATATCGGCACTGATGTCTGCAAGCGGCTTTACCAACCTCCGGACTGTCTTCAGGATCACAAAGATCAGCAGGGCAATTATCAGGATGGATACAACCGCAAGTACAGTGATCAGCCGATTGCGGGGAGCATTCACTTCGGATACCGGAAGCGTTGCGATAGCCAGCCAGCCGGTGGTACGCGACACCCGGGACATGGAAACATAATCAATGCCTTCATATTCAAACTCCATGCTGCCGGTATTTTTGTTTAGAACATTAGTCTTATATTGTTCACTGATATCCAATTCTGTTACATTTTTACCTGTAGCAGTAGGATCATTACTGTAAATATAGTCGGAGCTGTTGGATATCAGTTCCAGATAGCCGTTCTCTCCCACATGAATTTGGGACAGAGAGTCTGCCAGGCTGTCAAGAAACACATCGAGACCTATAAATCCAATCACATGATCAGTCTGGGCATCAAACACGGGAGCCACAATGGATATGATGGAATGATCTGTGGCTGGATCCTGATAAGGTTCGCTGATGGCTGCAGCCTTGCTGGAAAGAACGGTTTCATACCACGGCAGGTCTTTCAGTGAAGACGGAACAATACGTCCGGTGGATAACAGGAATCTGTCCGTTCGGTCATCAGCCAGCCATGCCTCCTGCGCATTTTCACCAGCCATCTTCTCTAATATCTCTGACAGATGTACGGTCAGTTCCTCCTTACCGGGATAGGCCTCAATATCCTGGGGGGTGCTTATTGACCGAAAATATTCCTGCAGTTCTTCATTTGTCTCGAACATACTGACAGCGGCTTCCTTGCTGCTGAAGAAATCATCTACGATGGATACAGCATAATCGGACTGCGTATTCAGGATTTTATCGCTTAGGGATTTAATGGAGCGTACAGCAACACCACATGAGACGACGGTTAAGACTGCCAGTAAGGGAACCAGAATGATTACTATGCTAGTATTGAGCTTCGCTGAAATGGATCTGCTTTTTTGGGTCTTACGGTTTCTTCTTTTCTTTATCATAGGGTTCCTCCGATTTCCGGGTTATATGAGCCTGCTTATGCCATCTCAACTCGTGGCACGATTAAACTGGCTGTCAGGGCATTCAGGACATAGGCTGTAAACAGGGATCTAGATTTAGAAATGCACTCTTTTTATTATAACATGGCAAGAGGAAAAAACAAGTAAATGCAGCTTGAAGGACAATGCAAAAAAGGCGGAAATTGTTATTCCGCCCTTTAAAAATGCCGTGTCAGTCACGGACATTCTGATTGAGTTGTTATGTAAGCAGTTTCTTGAGCTTGCCAAATGGATTTTCCCGCGCTGCTTCGCGGCGGTTCGCCTGCTGCTGCCGGATAAGGCAGTCCAATTTGCGGAAGTGCTCTTCTTCCTGGCGTTCCTTGGCCTGAAACATAAAATCCATCTCCCGGATGACGTCTTGTGTGACCGTACTGGTGATATCTTTTTTCAGGGTCTCGTTGTTTGTTGTTACTACTTCTGTCAGCACATCACCGATCAGTGAACGTACCTGTTCAAGCTGCGTAATAGGAATGACTTCTGCCTGAGCTACAGTCAGGGCGGCGCTTTCTGCCTTTTGCCCGGACGGACTGTCTGGGGCGGGTGCCGCAAGCGGCAGAGAGGACTTTCCCGGAGAGGCAGCCTGCTTGTCCGGCTCCTTTTTTTGAGAACTGCTATTTGAGAAAACCGCTTTTTTAATTGCCGAGGAGGCTGCTTTTTCTTCAGGCTTTGCTGGTTTTTCTGAGGATTTTGCCTTGACCGGCTCCTGATCAGTGGATTTCTGAAGTTTTAAACGCGTTTCTCTTAATTCTGGGATGAGTGGTTTTAAGTCTTTCAGAAGCATCCCTTCATCTTTAAGTTTTTTAATACAGCGGAAAAGTTGTATATCATCTTTCGTATAATATCGATGCCCCATTTCTGTGCGCCCGATCTCCAGATTCAGCTCTTCTTCCCAATAGCGCAGTACGTGGGATTCGACTTTAACCTGTTTGGCGGCCTCAGAAATCATAAACCTGACTTCACCCATATTATACCTATACCTCCTTAAAAAATGGTGCCTTAATATATTCTTCGCTCTGTGTTATTATACCATAGGAGTGTTAAGGACAAGCCAGAAATCGTTCGTCAAATTCTGCCAGGAATTTTAAGGAGAGCTGCGGATCATTCTGAAGTTGTGTATGAAGTTATTAAAGGCCCGTTTGTAGAGTTAATAGTGAAATATAAAAATACCGCCTGTCGAGGCGGTATTTTGCTTTGTGATCACTTTGCGGTATATTTTTGAAATTATTCTGCTACGATAGCACCTGTAGGACAGGCTGCTTCACATGCTCCACAATCTACGCAAGCATCAGCGTCGATTACGTATTTGCCGTCGCCTTCTGCGATAGCTCCTACTGGGCATTCGCCTTCGCAAGAACCACAGCTTACACATTCATCATTAATTACGTGTGCCATAGTATGTATCCTCCTTTATGATATAAATGGGCAGACGCATCATTCTTACTGCCACTATCCCCATTCTAATACAAACGGGATAAATATACAAGCAGTTTTATGCTTTAAATCAGGTACAATTTTCAATAAGCATTTATCTTGAATACGTATAGGACTTCCACCCCTATATGCTGCTGGCAAGTTTCAGGTTCGTGATGGTGGGAACCTAATCACCTTACGGGATGGAATTCATAGCTTCCAGGCATCAAGTTTCCGGTATTTTCATAAAATTTATTAAATTTAAGAAAATATTCCTTTTTTTTTCACAAGATTAGTGTATAGTATATAGGTAATAATCTGGGACAGCATATAAAATCTGGAGGCAGTTATTTTATGAAGAGAAAATGGACAATCATCACTACTGCGATGTTATGCATCATTTTGACCGTTTGTGCTTGCAGCAAGAAGGAGGATACTCCTACCTTTACCGGAGATGCTACAGAGGAACCGCCATATCAGGGGAACTTGAATGCGATTTCCCCGTCAGCATATGATAACGCAGAGGGCCTGAAGCTTGAACCTGGCTCCTATATATCTATTATAGGAAAGGATAACAGTTCTGCCTACTGGAAAGAGATTAAAAGAGGGGTTGAACAGGCTGCCGAGGATTTGAATAAGGCGTTGGGATACAGCGGGGATGACAAAGTAAAGGTGACCTATAATGCTCCGGGCGGAGTGGAAGACATTGACGAGCAGGTAAATATTCTGGATGAGGAACTGGCCCGGTATCCGGATGCTTTGGGGATTGCAAGCATTGATGCTGAGGCGTGTACGGTACAGTTTGACCTGGCAACGGAGAACGGGATTCCGATTATCGCGCTGGACTCGGGAAATTCCTATCAGGGGATACAGTGTACCATTAAGACGGACAACGCGGAGGCGGCAAGAACCGGCGCATATAAACTCTGTGACGAGATAGAGGATAAAGGCAGCATCCTGCTTCTGGTGCATGATTCGAAGTCAGCTACAGGCAGGGAGCGCGAAAGCAGTTTTAAGAGTGAGATCGAAAGCGGCCATCCGGATGTCACAATTGCCGAAACGCTTTATTTGGATAAGATGGATGATATGAAGAAGGCCATCGCAGAGGAGCAGAATAAGGCCAATAAAGAAGACAAAGAGGATAAAGAAGACAAAGAAGAGGTTAAGGAAGAAAAGGAACAAGCCAAGGAAGTCACTGCGGACAGTCTCACAGATGAGGATGTGATCCAATATTATCTGGAAAAGCATCCTGAGATCAAAGGCTGCTTTGGAACGAATGTAACGGCTACTCAGCTGGCAGTATCCGCACTCAGCCAGGCAGAGAAAACAGAAGAAATCGTTCTTATGGGATTCGATGCAGGAAAAGAACAGCTGGATGCCCTCCGGGACGGAGAGATTAAAGGCCTGGTTGTACAGAATCCCTTCGGCATTGGATATGCATCCGTGATAGCAGCGGCACGTACGGTCCTGGAAGTGGGCAATGAGGCAGAGGTAAATACCGGATATATCTGGGTTACGCAGGAGAACATGGAAGAGGAATCTATACAGAATATGCTGTATGAATAGATTGCTTAAGAATGTAAATAGAGTATAAAAGAAGCAGCCGCAGATAGCAATATGCTATTTTGCAGCTGCCTTTTTCGTTTATCTGCCGGAATCTGCCCGGCTGAGAGAGAAGATGAATTCGGTTCCGACACCCTCTGTGCTTATGACGTTAATGTGTTCATCATGAGCCTGGATGGCTTCTTTAACGATTGCAAGACCGAGTCCGGTTCCTTTTTTGTCTTTGCCGCGGGAGAGATCGGATTTGTAGAAGCGCTCCCAGATCTTATTCAGTTCTTTGCGGGGGATTCCGAGGCCGGAGTCTTTGACAGATATGAAGACCTTTTCGCTTCTGCCTGTGACTTCTACTGTTACCGTGGATTCATTCTCACTGAATTTAATGGCGTTGTCCATCAAGTTATAAAGCACCTGCTGGATTTTACGTCTGTCCGCGTATACAAGCTGTACATCCGGAAGCAGGAGAAGTTCGATGGATATCCGCTTGTTCGTGCATGCGCCTTCAAATGAGGCAGCGGTATTTTTGATCATTTCCTGGATATCAAACTCTGTTTTATGCAGGAGAAGTTCCTTTGTATCAAATTCATTAAGAGTAAGCAGGTCCTTGGTCAGGTCGGTCAGCCGCTCTGTCTCGAACAGGATAATGCTGAGATATTTTCCATGGAGCTCAGGCGGGATGGTGCCGTCCGTCATGGCCTGTACATAGCCCTTGATCGAGGTCAGCGGGGAGCGGAAATCGTGGGATACGTTTGCCACGATTTTTTTCTGGTATTCTTCCATGTCTTTGAGCTGTGAGGACATATAGTTCAGGGACGCGGACAGATAACCGATCTCATCGTGGGTATAGACCGGAATCTCATAGGTCAGGTTGCCTGATGCATACTGAGTCGCCGCCTCCGTGATGGTGCGCAGGGGGCGGTATATGAAGAAATGGAATCCCAGCAGAAGCAGGAAGGAGAGCAGAAAAATGACGGCGACAGTAATATAGATCGGGAACATCATCTGGCTGCATACTTCCTGAATCGCAGAAACGGGTTTGTGGATAAGGATATATCCTTTGATATAGAAACCCTGTGTTACAGGCGCCATAACAGTGATCATGTCCTCATTGAAGTAACCGTGATAATCTCCGGTGATATACTGGTTGCTCCCGATCTCCGCCGGGTCAAAATCGTCGATGGCCTCAGGCGCCTTTGTATTGTCCAGATTAGAGGAGGTGATCATAGTTCCGTCCGACTCCACAAACCAAAGCGAAGAATTCAGGTACAGATTCATACCGTTCAGCTGCGAATGTACCGCATATGAGGTGGAGTCTCCGGTGAAGTAGGAGGGCAGGTAATCGCTGGCAACCAGATTGGCCTGCCGGTAGAGGTTCTGGGAGTCGTTCTTTTCCAGCCTGTCCAGCACGAGCTGGCTGGACAGAATTCCTACGGTGAAGAAGCTCAGGAAACCAAATATGATATAAATGACAATAAATTTTAAGTACAAAGTACTTTTCATGCTGCACTTCCTTTTGTACCAGGTGCGCTGCGGCACTCTGCTATTTGACCTCAAACTTGTAACCAATGCCCCAGACGGTGCTGAGTCCCCAGGACGGATGATCCTTGATCTTTTCCCTCAGCCGTTTGATATGGACGTCGACGGTTCGGGTGTCTCCGATGTATTCATATCCCCAGATCTGGTCGAGGAGCTGTTCCCGTGTGAACACCTGGTTCGGGGACGCAGCCAGAAAATAAAGCAGCTCCAGTTCCTTGGGAGGCATCTCTACGGGATGCCCGTCGCAGACAACGGAATAGTTAGTCAGATTGATCGTAAGGCCGTCGTATTCAACGCATTTGGTCTTATCTTCCGCAGGCTCCTCGGGTTTGACGGGCTGATACCTGCGCAGGACAGCGCGGACCCGTGCGACCATTTCCTTGGAATCAAAGGGCTTCATAATATAGTCATCGGCACCGAGCTCGAGTCCGAGTACCTTGTCAAAGACTTCGCCCTTTGCGGAAAGCATGATGATTGGAGTAGAGGACTTGGCGCGTATCTCACGGCACACCTGATACCCGTCGATTCCCGGAAGCATCAGATCAAGGAGAATCAGGTTGGGATGATAGGTTTCATAGGCGGAGAGCGCATCCTCTCCATTATATACAATCTTTGTATCAAAGCATTCCTTTACGAGATAAAGGGAAATAAGTTCTGCGATATTTTCGTCGTCATCGACAATTAAAATCTTTTGTTTTGCAACCATGATTAGCCTCCTTGCTATTTCAGTTCTACGATTGTGACTCCGGCATCTCCCTCGCCGAACTCTCCGAGACGATAGGATTTGACGTGTTTTTGGCGGCGCAGGAATTCGTGGATTCCCTTGCGGAGCGCGCCGGTGCCTTTTCCATGTACAACACGGACGGTACTTAAATGAGAGAGTATAGCATCGTCCAGGTACTTATCCAGTTCGGATACTGCCTCATCCACCGTTTTTCCAAGAAGATTGATTTCCGGACTGACGGATAAGGATTTGCTCATCTTCAGTTTTCCTTTCGAGGTGCGTTTCATACTCTTAACGCTGTAGGATGCCGGCTCTTCTATGATCTCCAGATCGGAGATGTTTACCTGCGACCGGAGGATCCCCATCTGCACCGTCAGATTGCCGCGGGAATCCGGCAAGGAACTGACGGTTCCGGTCAGGTTCATGCTCAGTACCTTTACGGATTCTCCGAGTTTAAAATCACTCGGTTTATATGCTTTTTTAGGCTTTTTGACGGTCATTGTGCCGGAAGAGGATGTCTCTTTCAGCTTCTGGCGGAGCCGCGCGCGCTCTTTCTCCATCTCGGCGGCTGAGATGCCTTCTTTGCCGAACTTCTGGAAATTCCTGATTGTCTCATCGGCCAGTTCTTTTGCCTCCCGTAAAATAGTTCCGGCCTTTTCATTTGCCTCCTTGAGGATACGTTCCCGCTGCTCCTCGATCTTTGCCTGCTTTTGTTTTGCCTGGTTTTTTAAAGCTTCCACTTCCCGCTTATAGGTCTCGATGGCCTCGCGCTCTTTTTCAATGGTGCGCTTGCTGGATTCCAGGTCGGTCAGTAGATCCTCAAAGGATGCGTCCTGTTCTGTCAGATGCTGCTTTGCGTCCTCTATGATATAATCCGGAAGCCCCAGCTTTCCGGAGATGGCAAATGCGTTACTCTTTCCCGGGATACCGATCAGAAGGCGGTAAGTGGGCTTCAGGCTCTCTACGTCAAATTCACAGCAGGCATTTTCAACGCCGGGGGTTGAGAGGGCATAGACCTTTAACTCACTGTAGTGCGTGGTTGCCATGGTGCGGATGTTACGTTTATGCAGGTATGATAAAATGGCAATCGCCAGTGCGGCTCCCTCGGTAGGATCGGTGCCGGCGCCCAATTCGTCAAAGAGCACCAGAGAGTTCTCATCCACTTCCTGCAGAAAGGAGACAATGTTTGTCATGTGGGAAGAAAAGGTACTCAGGCTCTGCTCAATACTCTGTTCGTCTCCGATATCTGCGTAGACCTGGCGGAAGATCGCAAGCTCTGAGCGGTCTCCTGCAGGAATGTGCAGGCCGGCCTGGCCCATAAGAGTGAACAGGCCCACTGTTTTGAGGGAGACTGTCTTGCCGCCGGTGTTGGGGCCGGTTATAATCAGCAGGGTGAAATCCTCTCCCAGTGTCACGGAGATGGGGACTACCTTGCGTGGATCCAGCAGTGGATGGCGTCCTTCCCGGATGCGGATGCGCCCCTCCTGATTCAGAACCGGACGGCTTGCATTCATGGAAAGGGCCAGTGCCCCTTTTGCAAAGATAAAGTCCAGATCGGTCAGAAGTTTGTAGTTGTTACGGATCTCTTCTATATATAATGCAGTGTCTTCGCTCAGCCGTGCAAGAATTACCTGGATCTCCTCCTGTTCCTTTGCGTACAGTTCTTTCAAATCATTATTCAGCCGGACCACTGCCATCGGCTCTATAAACAAGGTGGATCCGGTAGAAGACTGGTCATGGATCATCCCATTCACCTGGTTTCGGTATTCGGCCTTGACAGGGACACAGTAACGGTCTCCGCGCATGGTAATGATCGGATCCTGCAGATAGGTGCGCAACGATCCGTTGACAAGGTTTGTTAGTGTAGAATGCACCTTATCATTCAGGGAGCCAATGCTGCGGCGGATACTCTTCAAAGTGCTGCTGGCATCGTCACTGATCTCGTCCTCCCCCTGGATACAGCGCTCGATCTCTGTGGTGAGAGGTGTCAGCGGTTCCAACTGTTCAAAATACACATCCAGGCAGTCCGCCAGATCATCCTGCGTATCGTGGCGCCCGTATGACTTGGCGCGTGCTGCTGTTTTCAGAAGCTTGCAGATGCGGAGCAATTCACCGCTGCCAAGGGTACCTCCGATCTCCAGCCGCTTGAGGGATTCACCTACAGGGAATGCGTCGCTTAAAGAAAGGCGCCCTTTTTTAATTATCCTGGTAAATGCAGCTGAGGTCTGTTCCTGGCATGTGTTGATGCGTTCCAAATCAGTCATGGGCTTCAGCTTGCGGCAGAGCTGCCTGCCTCTCATAGAGGAGGCCTGCTCCTCCAATATAGCTATGATTTTATTGTATTCCAGTTTATTTAAAGTCTTTTGATTCATCTTTTTCACCTTTTATCTGAGTTCACAGGTAAATTCTATCGTTTACTGTACACGTCCGAATGGTGTACAGTAACATTCTACCCTATTTAACGCATATTGAAAAGGATAAATATTGAACAATCCGTATGAATCGGTTATACTATAAACTAAAGGAGATTAGAGTCTATGCCGTACGATGAAGATCCGAAACAGAAGCCGGACCAGGGCCATGAGGAGCAGAAGGAAGAACAGTTTTCTTTCCTGCAGGAGACGATTAAACCCAAACCAGTCACCAGAAAGAAAATCCTCACACAGCTTGCGAGAGTGGGGATATATGGACTGATTTTCGGGGCGTTCGCCTGCCTTAGTTTTTTTGCGCTTAAACCGTGGGCGCAGAACAAATTTCTGGGGAATCCCAAGACCGTAACCATACCGGAGGACGAAGAGGAGACGGACGATCAGCAGACCGCAGATTCTGCCGAAGAAGAGACAGTACCGCCAGTACTGGATGCCGACAGCTTTCAGGAAATCATGAAAAGTGTGTACGAGACTGCCAAAGAGGCAGACAAGTGTGTGGTTTCTGTGAACCCGGTCAGGGAAGACACCGCATTTTCTGTGGATACCGGTCCTAGTGCAGGAGCTGCAGGGCTCATTGCCGCGGACAATGGGCAGGAGCTGCTGATACTCTGTGATAGTTCCGTATGTCAGGATGCTGAAAAGTGGAAGATCACCTTTGCTGATGACAGCCAGTACGGAGCCTCCTTGAAGAAGCAGGACAAGAACAGCGGATTTGCAGTGTTTGCGATTCCGCGGGCCAAGATTACAAATACGACCTGGAACGCTGTGAAAGTAGCGGTTCTGGGAAATTCCAACATTACGACTAAGGGGGATGTGGTTCTCGCCCTTGGCAATACATTCGGGTATGCGGACGGAGTTGGATATGGAGTTGTAAGTTCAAACTCTTACGACGAAACTCAGGCCGACGGTCAGAGAAGCATTCTGGCCACCGATATTCCGTCAGAAGCCGGAGGCACAGGAATATTATTCAATATGAATGGCGAAGTAATCGGCATGATCGACCCAGGAATCTGGGGCGGCGCGCAGAACAATACTGCCAAGGCCCTGGCGATCTCTGATTTAAAGGCCACAATAGAACTTCTGGTGAACGGTGAGAGCGTACCGTATGTAGGCATTTACGGCACAACTATCAACGATACTCTGTCAGAAGCGCAGGACATGCCCGCGGGAGTCTACGTGATGGAGATCAATCCGGATTCCCCGGCCATGTCTGCAGGAATACAGAATGGTGATATTATCCAGGAAGTTGCGGGCACAAAGATATCGAATACCCTTTCCTATGAGAAGGCGGTCATAAGCTGCAAAGCAGGAGAAAACGTCAAGATAAAAGGAAAGCGCCGCGGGGCGAATGGGTATGTGGATATAGACTTTACTGTCACAATTGGAAGTCAGGAATAAACGATAAAAGGAAACTTAGAAAGGCTGCCGGGTAGATGGCAGCCTCAATTATGGGAGGATATGATGAGATATATTAATGATTTACACGAAGGAGAGACGATACGCTGCATTTATCTTTGCAAGGGGAAACGTTCCGCGGAGACCAGGAATGGAAAGCCTTATGATAACCTGCTGCTTCAGGATAAAACAGGGACTCTGGACGGAAAAGTATGGGATCCCAATTCCCAGGGAATAGCCGATTACGATGAGAAAGATTTTATTGAGGTATTCGGCGAGGTTATCAGCTACAATAACAATCGGCAGCTCAATATTAAACAGATAAGAAAAGCCGCAGAGGGGGAATACGACCCGGCTGATTATATGCCGACATCCGATAAGAGTGTGGACGGTATGTTTGAGGAGCTGCGTTCCTACATACGCCAGATATCCAACGATTACCTGCGTCAGGCAGTGGAGTATTACTTTGTGGAGGATGAAGAATTCATAAAGGCCTTTAAGGGACATTCTGCGGCGAAGACAGTACATCATGGTTTTGCCGGAGGTTTGCTGGAGCATACGCTGAGCGTGGTAAAAATGTGTGAATACTTTGCCGGAGCCTATGCGATCCTGAATAAAGACCTGCTCTATGCATCTGCGATCTGCCATGACATAGGAAAAACAAAAGAACTGTCCGCATTTCCGGACAATGACTATACCGATGACGGACAGCTGCTGGGACATATTATCATTGGTGTGGAAATGGTAAGTGAGGCAGTCCGCGCGATCCCAGGCTTTCCGGAAAAGCTGGCGAGCGAGCTGAAACACTGTATCATCGCACATCATGGAGAACTCGAATATGGATCTCCGAAAAAACCGGCTCTGGCGGAGGCTATGGCACTGAACCTGGCAGATAATGCAGACGCGAAGATGCAGACGCTGACGGAAATATTCAAGGACAAGACGGGAACAGACTGGCTGGGATATAATCGTCTGTTTGAGTCAAATTTAAGAAAAACTTCTATATAAAAGTAATTGTTATGCGGATCCTGGGAAAACGCGGAGGCCGCAGGCATTCAGCCCATCGCAAAGGGATTTTAATGGCTGGATGTGTAACAGTTCTGAATAGTCTGAACTGTAACATAAAGATGTATACCAGAGTGTGTTTGATCAATTGCACTTCAGCTTGATTATGCAGATGATAGGCGAATCAGGCAGTGACTGTGAATTGTCAAATGCACTCAAAAACGTATCAGAGGAGTTTCGATATGCAGAAAAATGATATTGTCACAGTGACAATTGAAGATATGGGTGTAAATGGAGAAGGTATAGGCAAGGTGAATGGCTATACCTTATTTATTAAAGATGCGGTGATTGGCGATGTTGTGAAGGCAAAGCTTATGAAAGCGAAAAAGAATTACGGGTATGCAAGGCTAATGGATATCATAGAGCCGTCAGCCGACCGTGTTATACCGAAATGCCGGTTTGTCCGTAAATGTGGAGGCTGCCAGATACAGGAACTGGCTTATGAGAAACAGCTGGAATTCAAGGAAAAGAAGGTAAAAGGAAATCTGGAACGGATTGGCGGGTTTGCTCCGGAGCTGCTGGAGCGGATTATGGAACCTGCAGTTGGAATGGAGGTACCTTTTTATTATAGGAACAAGGCGCAGTTTCCCTTTGGTATGGATAAGGATGGGAATCCCATAACTGGTTTTTATGCAGGACGAACCCATGATATTATTGCAAATACGGACTGTGCGCTTGGTGTGCCGGTTAATAAGCGGATTCTCGAGTTGATACTTGCCTTTATGAAAGAATATGGCATTGCTGCATACGACGAAAAGACGGGGCATGGACTGATCCGCCATGCGTTGATCCGATATGGGTTTGTAACAAAGGAAATCATGGTATGTCTGGTGATTAACGGGAAAACGATCCCACATAATGAGGTACTGATCAAGGAACTGCGGAAGATTCCTGGAATGACAAGTGTATCGGTCAGCGTGAACCGAAAGAATACCAACGTTATTATGGGAGATAGTTACGAGGTTCTGTGGGGACAGGGATTTATTACAGATTATATTGGCAGCATAAAATATCAGATATCGCCGCTGTCCTTTTACCAGGTCAATCCGGCGCAGACGGAGAAGCTTTATGGTCTGGCCTTGGAGTATGCGGGGCTTAAGGGGGACGAGACCGTGTGGGATCTATACTGCGGGATCGGAACGATTTCACTGTTTCTGGCACAGAAGGCAAAACAGGTCTATGGGGTGGAGATTGTACCTCAGGCAATTGAAGATGCAAGGAATAATGCTAAGATTAATGGTATTGGGAATGCGGAATTTTATATTGGAAGAGCGGAGGATGTGCTGCCGGAGTATTATAGGCGGTATGCCAAGGAACATCCGGGGGAGACGGCTCATGCCGATGTGATAGTAGTTGATCCTCCCAGGAAAGGCTGTGAGGAGTCGCTGCTGGAGACAATGGCGGAAATGGGACCGGATCGGATTGTTTATGTGAGCTGTGACTCGGCTACTTTGGCCCGGGATTTGAAGTATCTTAGCGGGGCGGGGTATGAGCTGGTGAGAGGGAGGGCTGTGGATCAGTTCCCTATGGGGGTGCACGTGGAGACGGTGTGCTTATTGTCCAAACTTAATACCAGGCAACATATCGAGATTGATCTGAGCATGGATGAGTTGGATTTGACTGATGCCGAGAAAAAGGCCACCTATCAGGAAATAAAGGATTATGTGCTGAAACAAAGCGGCCTAAAGGTAAGTAGCCTATATATCGCACAGGTAAAACAGAAGTGCGGTATCATCGAACGGGAGAATTACAACAAACCAAAGTCTGAGGATGCTAAGCAACCGCAGTGTTCGCCGGAAAAGGAAAAGGCAATCAAAGAAGCGTTGAAGTATTTTGGGATGATTAGGAGCAGCTGACATAATTGCTGAGAAAGAATGCAGTTGCTTATACAGAGAAGATGGACAGCGATTAATAATTGAGTGTATTAAAAATGGTTTGAAAAAGCTGATCAGCGACTTTTTGTAAAGTGATAATCCTATGTGTTTTAGTAATATTAAATTCCAGTTACACAAAATCGCCTGAAATGGCTAAAAAAGCAATGTTCTTCGTAAAATTTGGCGAGATTGACTTGTGTAGTGGTTACGGATAGCGTATAATAATACTATCGTTTTGAATCTATTTTGTGATAATGGTGGGGATATTATGGCGGTTTCGTATAACAAATTATGGAAATTGTTAATTGACAAGAAAATGAGTCAGGCGGAATTGCGACGGGTGGCAGGTATTTCGCCAAACACAATGACCCGTATGCGCCATGATGAGTTGGTTAACCTCGCGATACTTGACAAAATATGCGGAGCCATTGGAGCGGACTTTGGGGATATTATAGAGTATGTGTCGGATGAGGATAACCATCGGTTTGGCGCAGGCTGATAGAAAGCGATATATCACTAAGGGAAGAAGGTGCGCACCGTGGCTCGTAAAAAGAGTAAAGAAGAAATCAGGTACAATATGAGCCGTGTGCGCAATAGCAACACTGCTCTTGAAAAGAAGATGTGCGAAGAGCTTATTCGCAACGGTATAACGACATTTAAGCGTAACGATAAATCCGTCCTCGGAAAGCCAGATATAACTTTTCCGGCGAGAAAAATCGCTGTTTTTTGTGACGGGGACTTCTGGCATGGATACGATTGGGAAAATGCTCAGAACGAAATTAAGAGCAATCGTAATTTCTGGATTCCCAAGATTGAAAAGACCATAAATCGGGATGCTGAAATCACAAGAGAACTTCAGGCGTCTGGTTGGACGGTATTGCGGTTTTGGGGCCATGAGATAAAAAAAGAACTTGGCTATTGCATGTCGGTTATTATGGACGAGTTGCGAGTAATGCCAGAGGCTCCATATAAAACAATAGATCTGTGTGCCGGGATTGGCGGAATCCGGCGTGGCTTTGAGTTAACCGGACAATTTGAAAATGTTTTGTCAGCAGAGGTAGATAAGTATGCTTGTGAAACGTACAAGCATCTTTTTGGTGACAATCCGTATAACGACATAACGAGCGAGAAATTCAAGGAAAAAGTCGCTCAAACCCAATATGACTTCCTGTTAGCCGGATTCCCCTGCCAGACATTTAGTCGTGTGGGGCTCCAGGAGGGCTTTGAAAACATAGAGAAAGGTCAGATTTTCTTTCACATCGCAGACATAATCAGTAGAACGCGACCATTTGGCTTTTTTTTGGAGAATGTCGATAGGCTTACGACCCATGATGGCGGAAAGACTTTTGAAGTTATTGCCGACACGTTAGTAAATGAACTTGGATATCACGTTATCGGAATCACAGAGGCCGATGACGGCTCTTTAGAGTACAATGTAAAGAATTTTATTAGAAATTCCAGGGACTTTGGCGTACCGCAGAATCGCCCCAGAACATATCTAATAGGATTTGATACAGAACGATTCAGCAAAGAAAAGTTGGCTTCTTTGCCACAGGAGTTACCGCTCACTCGTGAAGGCGTGATATACGAAGATTTAAACGCATTGTTAGAACATAATGTGGAACCCAAATATTACATGGCCTCTGGGTACTGGAATACACTTATTCGCCATCGTGCGCGCCAGGAGAGCCGCGGCTACGGATTTGGTTATCGTATCATCAACGAAGCTGGAATCGAGCATCCTGTTGCGAATACTCTGCTTGCCACGGGCGGATCTGGACGAGAGCGAAATCTAATTTACGATCCGCAGGAGGGAATTGCCGGGCTTGAAATAAAAGGGAAAAAGACGCCGTTAAACGATCAGGGAATTCGAGTCATGACTCCCACCGAGTGGGGAAAGTTACAGGGATTTATCAATTATGCGTTTTTGGACGAGCAGGGCCACGATACCTTCTCTTTTCCGGATGACATTCCTGATGTGCAAAAATACAAGCAATTTGGAAACACAGTTACCATACCCGTTGTGGAGGAAATGGCGCACTTTGTCCTTCAGTGTATGGATCTCTTACAGGACCGTTAGAGGCAATTGGGGGTGAAGCAATATGTCGTCCGCAATTAGCGCAATGCTGGAGAAATGCGATATTTATTACGATGATGCGCTTATTTCAAAAGAAAGCATTATTGACAGATATTTTTCTTTCTTTGCAAACCTGATGGATCCGAGCAGGCGGACGGTCGGTTTTGCTTTGCACACTGGATCAGTCTGCTTTGATGTCATATCAGTTGTGGCGGTAGGAATTGGCTGCCTAGCATACAATCTGTCTACAAACGATGACATTTTGGAACGACTGAGTATAGATGAGATGGTGATGTATAACGGTCAGCGCTATCGTTGGAAAGGAACGGACTACCTTGACAGTTTTGATTCGCTGTATATTAAGTTGGAACAGGACGGTGTCGGAAAGAACGGACCGAGCACTCGTTGGCTCCCTTACGACAGAAACAAGCATCTCATCTCTCCGTATTACGGAGACTCCAAAAAGACCGATGGATGCGGCGTGAAGCGCTCAAAAAACAGCCGCGAGAGGTTTTTCTCGATTGTATTTGGTATACCTGTTTCGGAAGTTCCGACGCAGATCGATATATCTGTAGTAGTTGTTGCCGACCGTAATGTTTTTGCAGATATATGCAAGAAGGTTCGTATCGAATATAACGGCGGGGAGCATGTCAATCTGATCGATATTGTTCCTGCGTCCTATTTCACAAATGGCGGCGTTGAATATCAATTCGGATCGAATCCAACAAAGGCCGAGTCCGTAATAAAGGTAGCAGGCAACATTTCTACCGCGCGGGATTTGGTGCTTGACAGGCACGGAAATAAGGTAATCGGGCTGCTTGTATTCGGTGATGAAATCTCTGCTGTCGGTTCTTTAGAACTTTCCGATTTGCTGAGAAGAAACTCCTTGAAGTTTGCATTGATGGAATCTCCGCTGCAGTCCGGGTTCGGAAACAATATCCTGGAAATATATGAGGACGCTTCCGTATTTGCCTGTACCAAAGAGTATCTGGCCGTAGAACAAAGCAATGTTAAAAAAACCAATAAATATACCGAAGAACTTTCCCGGCAAATTACCAAGGTAGTAAACAATACCGTTGTGTCGGAAAGAATTGACGGAGGCTTTGAGCGTGAAACGTATTTACAAATCAGATATGCGTTGCTAAACATAAAACAGTCCAACTGGCGCGATGATCTGCGAGATGAATTCATTGTAACGGCACAGGGTTTACTCAACTTGCTTAACACCGCAGTTTTCTCCATGGAAGAAATGGAATCCTCAATTGAAAGCGGAAAGGTCAAATTTACGGTAATGCCTCCACGAAAGCGAATTGAACGTTTGTGGGAATTATCCGATAAAGCCGAATCGATGCAGGATTTATGCATAATGATCTCTGATGCTTTGGAGCAGCAATATAGTAATATGCTTACCGCCACGCCGAAAGGAAATTTCCTGCATAATTATATAGCGGAACATGGTTCAGATAGAATCGCTGTCATAGTGCCGAAGACTTATTATGCGGATATATTGCGGACTGGTGTTGCAGGCGCACCCTCACATCCCAACGTCACATATATTACGCCCAGCCGTTTTCAATTTAAAAACGATTACGATACCGTTATCGTGGTCGGCGAGATCAATCATCGCAAATTTGATCCCTTAAGCTGCTTCTCTTCGGCGTATGTATGTGTTTTGCTTTACGGGTGCGAGGAAGAAACTTTCATCTATCGCAAGAAAAAGGTACAAATATATACAGACTCTTTGAATGCAAAAATCGGGCTTTCGGATAAGCAAATTGTTTCTCATACTGCCACGGCAATCGAACGGAGTGAACAGGAGATGCGGGACTTTGCTTCGTTGGACGAGTATATTGATAATCTCAGCACATTTGATGTTTATAAATTTGCAACCAGTTTAAGACAATCGGGCGGAGCAGCTCCCGTATCGGAAGTGACCCATGTCGGAACTTTTACATCGGGGGAACGCATCCTCATTTCGAAATACTACTCCGCAGTTGTTTTTGATACCGGTAAGGGAACCGTAATCGAAAAGGATCCCACAGATTTAGTGCAAGGAGATGTTCTGGTATTTACAAAGCGGGATGATTACACTCAGAACATTGTAGATGCGATTTATGAACGGTTGCTCGTATTGGGGCGGTTGGGCAAGCAGTCATCCGAGATGTATGAAAAATCGCAGTATTGGAGGGAGTGCCTGCGCGAATACAAGGACAAAAACAAACTTACATATCGTGGAATGGCCAAAAAATTAAGAGAATGTGGAAGTGCATTACAGGAGGTAACAGTCAGGCAATGGCTCGTGGAAGATAGTCATATTGTTGGTCCGCGAAAAGTGAGGACGATGGAATGCATCGCCCAAGTTACTCAGGATCCATATTTGCTTGGTGATATTAACGGCTATTTCGATGCGTGCCGGAGTGTTCGTCATGAGCGCAGGGAGATTCTCAAGCTGATTGCAAAGGCAATAAACAACAGAATGGCAGGCTTTATTCCACAGAAAGACAGTATTCTTGAAATTGTATACAATAACATAGAAAAACTTTCCGAAACAAAGGAATTGGAGAATATTTCGGAACTGAGTGAAAGCGTTGATGTTAATATCAACCTTGTAAACAGGCCAATTACAGAAGCGGAGGTGTAACTGTGACAGGTAATGAGATTAGAGAGGCCATGATAGCGGCCAGAGAAGAATATATCGGCATTATCAGATCCGAACTGCTGGGTCCTGGTTCTGAATTTTCCGTCCCGGACGCGGAGCATGAAATTATCTCTACTTCACCGACGAGTAGGTATTCCGTAGGTATCCTGTTTCCGCAAGGCAACCTTGTCAATCAGGACAACGATGAAACTGTACCTGTTGAAGAAAACAGTAGCGGCGGGGAGGCGGTTGATGAAATTATCGCCGTTGAGCCGGTGACGGACGAACCTGCCCCCATTCCCAAAGTTCACTCATATTCTACGGACGAGACTGCCGAGGAAAATCTGGACGAGGAAATCAGCATGTCCACGCAATATATGCCTTCCTCTATGGGAATCACTTTTCTTGTGCGCGGAAACTGTGATATCGTCCATGGTAAGCTGAATTTTGCCACATATAGACATGCTCTCGTTCCGGATTGCATGATCCCATACTGCCCAGAGGAAAATTCGGATACTTATGTGCCTCCTTCGGATTTGATGAATTTGGTCGATTACGATGCCGTTACCAAGACGCTGAAGTTGAAACGTGCCGTCAAAATCAAAGAAGTACATGAAATATTTGAGAGAGATACCATACCCGAAAACGAGGCATTCCTTTTGAAACAGATCATGTACAGATTTGTTGACTACTGCAGCACTGGTTATGTAAGGGAGCCACATGAGGTGGCTGATTTTGTGCTGGATTTTTCTGATAGCGACTATATCGACAATGAATCCACGCAAAATCTGGAAGGAACCGAAGCCAAAATTGTTGCTCTAAGACGCAAGATTAGAGACGATATTTGGTCTGTCACGGTGATGCTTGTCAACGCGCTGGAGGAATCTCCAGCCAAGGCAAATCATTGCATTTTCCAGGCCAAAATAGAAATCGGTACCCGCAACAATGGCTTTGTTTTTGTTGAAAGCAATGCCAGTGCGGACATTGAGAACATGGATGATGAGGAACGATCTCTGGATTTGCTTTATCGCCATAAAAAGACGTTTGGAACGGGACTTGGAACCTCTGTTAATTGGAATATTAACGGCAACGGCGATGGTTCTATTTGGAACGAGTTCTTACCAACAACGGAAATTCCGTCCATGAGTTTTGCACTGCCTAAGAATGATAAGATAAAAGGCCAAGAACTTTCTATGAAGTATCTATCTGATTTGGATCAGTCAATTAAGGAGCAGAAACTCGCATCTATGGAAAAGTTGGTTGACCTCTATAAAAACTGGGTGGACGATCTGAAAAAGACAGCAGCTACGTTGGATCCCAGATACCAATCGGCTGCGCATAAAAATATTGCCGAATGCAAGCGTGCCTATGAACGGATGTATGCGGGTGTTAACACTCTGCGTAATAACGAAAACGCCTATCATGCTTTCCTGCTTGCCAACAGAGCCATGTTTATGCAGCGTATTCATATTGCCAAGCAAGCGGAAATGGCGACTGTGAATGCAGACCGATATCCCGGTGACGAGGATATATCCGCATGGCTAACAAACTTAGATTATTATGAGGAAAGTGATAGCGACTGCAAATGGCGTCCTTTCCAGATAGCGTTTCTTTTAATGGACATTAACTCCGTTACGAGCGACAACTCTGCCGAACGCAGTATTGTGGATTTAATATGGTTTCCAACTGGCGGCGGAAAAACGGAGGCGTATCTCGGCTTAACGGCATTTACGATTTTCTATCGCAAGCTGGCATATCCTGCAGAGTCTGCTGGGACGACGGTCATTATGCGTTATACATTAAGGCTCTTGGCTGCGCAGCAATTCACGAGGGCCGCAACTCTGATTTGTGCCTGCGAGTATATTCGCCGGGACTCGAATCAGCGACGTTCCCAATACCCTGCATATCAGCTGGGGAAAGAGCCGATTACTATTGGCCTGTGGATTGGAGGTACACACATTCCAAACAAGAACGATGATGCTGCTTTTCATCTGAGTAAATTGCTAAATGTCAGCAATCACTATTATGTGCGCAATGAAAAGGAGCGTCACAACAAGTTCCAAGTGTTGAAATGCCCTTGGTGCGGTACAAAAATGGTAAAAGACGACCGGGACAATCGGCTGGTTGGCGAATGGGGCTACGGCATTAAAGAGAAGCGCGGAAAGCACTTTTATATGTTCTGTCCTCACGAGGATTGTGATTTTACCAATCAATTGCCAATTCAGATCATTGACGAGGAACTTTATGCTACTCCGCCCACGCTTTTGTTTGGAACCGTTGATAAATTTGCCATGCTGCCGTGGGATGGGAGAATCGGTTCATTCTTTGGATTCAACAGTAAAAACCGAACCCCAGAGCTAATCATCCAGGATGAGTTGCATCTGATTTCCGGAGCATTGGGGACAATTGTCGGACTGTTTGAAACCTCCATCGATTATCTGTGCGGGCAAAAGGGAGTTTATCCTAAAATTATCGCGTCAACGGCCACAATCAGGCGGGCTAAGGAGCAGTGTTCTGTACTGTATAATCGCGAGGTCGTGCAATTCCCGGCACCTGGCTTGGATGCCGAGGATTCGTTCTTTGCCAAAGAATCAATGATAGACTACGCTAAAGGCGTGTATGGTCGAAAATATGTTGGCATCATGCCTTCGGGAAAGACCAAAGCCATGACCGAAATCAGATTGATGGCTGCACTGTTGCAAAAAGTGTTCACATACGATATCTTGGACGAGGTTAAGGACAAGCTGTGGACGCTTACAGTGTATTTTAACAGCTTGAAGGATCTCGGAAAGGCATCAACCCTTGTGGACGATGACGTCAAGGACTTCATTATCCGCACCGCAAATAGAATGTTTACAGGAAGGCGACTTATTGTGAGCGCCGATGAGCTTACCAGTCGCGTATCCACGACCGAGTTGAATGAAACTCTTGATAAGCTGGAGAAAATCGAATATTCGGCCGCCAATATTGCGGCCAAGCGATATGCCTCCAGTGTACTGCTCGCAACGAATATGATTTCCGTGGGAATCGATGTGGCTCGCTTAAATGTCATGATGATGGTCGGGCAGCCCAAACTGACTAGCGAATACATTCAGGCATCCAGCCGTGTCGGTCGTTCCTATCCTGGTGTGGTCTTTGTCCAGTACGATGCCACCAAGAACCGTGACCGTTCTCATTATGAGCGGTTCCGTTCGTACCATGAGTCCTTCTATCGCTTTGTTGAGCCGACTGGAGCCACGCCGTTCTCCAGACCTGCGCGTGAAAGGGCCTTGCATTCGGTACTTACGGCTATGCTGCGTCAAAAAGCGGGTTTAAAAGAGGATAAAGATGCCATTGACTTTGACAAAGAGTCTTTTGCCGATATCATTACTGAAATAGAAAAATTTATTGTGGAACGTGTGGATGGAATCAATACCCGTTCTGGTGGAGAAGTATCGGACAAGGTGGACGATATCCGTGCTGAGATGAAAGAGTTCTTTGATACATGGCAAAAGTATGTTGACGAATGCAACGAAGAAGGCAACGCCAAGACACTCTACTTTGGCCGTCGTTATATGGTAACGCCGCCAGCTGAAGGTGGCAGACGGTTGCTTCGTCAGTACAACTCTCAGGGAAAAGATGTCGCTTTGGACACCCTGACCTCCATGCGCAATGTGGATGCTTCGGTTCAGGGAAATATAGTGATTTGGGGGGATGATAATGTCTGAACAAGTTAAAACAAAAATCGAATTGAATAAAGTAACCCATTCCGTTCGGGCGGCACAAGCTGTGCTGCAATACGGCGTAGGTGCTATGGTTGATTTCCCGGATCAGACATTGGTCACTGCTGCCCCCGAATATTGGAGCGGAACCTCTAAAATTTATGATGATCGTTTCGCCAAAGCCCTCGGTGTAGAATACTTTGCGTTGCCCATGAGCATTTCCTATGCTCGTTTTCCGGAATGGTATTTTTGCCCCCAATGCAGGAAATTTCAACCTCTCAAAAAATGGATTGCAGACTACCGCAAATCCGCCAATAAGAAAATTGTTGCAAGTGATTCATATATGACCAGTCACATGCAGTGCCCTAAATGCAAACAGGATCTGGTTGTGGCGCGCATTGTCACGGTTTGCCAGAATGGGCACCTTAACGACTTCCCGTGGGTCAAATGGGTTCATGCAAAATCCAAGAAGCCCATATGCGCCCATCCAGAGTTACAGTTTAAAACTGGCGCGTCAGGTACAGAAGGATTGGAAGGCTTAAGCATTCGCTGCTCTTGCGGTGCATTCGCTACTCTGAAAGGTGCCTTTGACAAGGACTGCTTTGAAGAGTTGGATCGTAAAACGGAGGGATTTAATTTTCTCTGCGACGGGAACCATCCCTTCCGTCACACAAAGGAAATATGTACATGCTATCCCAAGACGGTTCAGCGCGGTGCTTCCTCGGTATATTTCCCGGTTGTATACAGCTCGCTGGTTATTCCGCCGTATGCGGATAAGCTGAATTCTAAGATTGAACAAAGTCACGCTTTTGATGATTGCATGACGATTATCGCTGATGAGGAGCCGGAAGACCGTCCGACCGTCATCCGAAAGCGGCTTCCGAAGTGGTCGGAAAAGATTGCTTTGGAAATTGGAGCTGCTAAGGACGATATTGAAAAAATACTCACACGCAAATGGCTGAAATCAAATACTTCCGAGACCGATGTCACCAGTCTTCAATATCGTGTGGAGGAGTATTTGGCACTCACCGGCGAAATTGGCGCACAGAACGATTGCGTACTTGGAGATTTTTCGCGGGAGGAGATGGATATCGCGGACTATAACCTTCCACATATCAAAGCAATTTCTCTCATTGATAAAGTACGCGTTGTGAATGCCCTCATCGGTTTTTCCAGGATACAGCCTGCGATGAACGCCACCGATAATGGCTTTGTGAATGTCAAAGCACCTGAAACAAACTGGTATCCAGCATATGAGGTTCGCGGTGAAGGGATTTTTATCGAGTTCAAGAATGCCGAAATTGATGCATGGATTCGCAACAATCCGAAAGTATTGGAACGATCCAGATTAATAAACGCCAATTATGCAACATCGTTTATCGGCCAGAACCATCCTCGGACCATTACGCCCAAGTTTCTAATGCTCCACACTCTGTCCCATTTGCTTATTACTCAGTTGAGTTTCGAGTGCGGATACAGTATTGCCTCTCTTTCAGAGCGCTTGTATTGCTCAGAGGAGGCGGATGGCAAAGAAATGGCTGGTGTTTTCATTTATACGGCGAGCGGTGATTCGGAGGGAACCCTTGGAGGACTGGTTAGACAAGGTCGTTCCGATGCTTTCCCACGCATACTTAAAAAAGCCATTGCGAGTGCAAAGACATGCTCCAACGATCCCGTTTGCATTATGAGCCACGGACAAGGTCGTGATTCCCTGAATCTGGCAGCATGTCATGCGTGTGGTTTGTTACCGGAAACCTGCTGCGAAGAAAGAAATGCCTTTTTGGATCGCGGCATGATTATCGGAACATACGAGAGTCCTGATATTGGATTTTGGAAAGATATTTGAACAAAAAAGATTATATTGGCAAATTATATGTAAGTATACTGGTCTCTTCCAACGATGCATACCCACATTGTCAACTCAATATCATTACGGTTATCGGTATGGCAGTTCGTTATTCTATCATCTGGTGACCGAACATTCAAAAGGGCAGAATTAGAGCGTCTGTCCGCACCCTTGTATCGATAATGCGCCTCACATTTGAAGCCATCAACGTTCTGTTTCCGCCAAATCCAAAATGATATTCGTCTGCTCCACGAGCCAGTCCGTAAATTCTTTCGGGCTGGCTTTTTCCGTCTTGATCGCCCGTTTCCTTTGCAGGGCTTCTTTTTTGAACGTTTCAAAGGCCGCCTGCATTTCTTCCAGCCGGTCAGCGGGGAAGCCGGGATTTTTCTTTGCCTTATTGATGATATTGCGCCAGTGCTGGCACTCGTTTTTATAAACGAGGTCATATTTGTTATCTCTGGCCCGTTTATCAAAGTCCCGCTTGTTTTCCAGCGCCTGCGCTTTCCGGCACTTTTCACTGCATAATTCGTAGCGCTGGCTCCTGGCAAGGAAGATTTTCCCGCAGGTTTTGCATTTTCGGATATACAGGCCCCAGTCGGAAAGACGGTTCAGATAATAGATGATCAAAGGATGGAGGGACGCATAAGCGGCAACGCATTCAGCCCCTCTTTTGTTGTCAGGATGCCAGAGGTCGAGCCGGGTATCTTCGGCGGGTACTGATCCCCATATCCGATGGGAGATATTCAGCCGTTTAGGTCTGCCGGTATCCGGGTCAAATTCCAGCGGCGGGTCTTCCATAAATGTGGCTGTAAAGCCGTTCATTTTACGGATAAAGCGGTCACAGGCGGCGGGCCTGTCCCGTGGTTCCCTGGCACGCAGATACTCGTTCCAGATACGGAACGCCGCGTACATTCTCACCGGATCGCCGGTGAGATATTTTTTTGACAGAAATTCCCCGGCTGTTTGTTCCAATGCAGGCTGCTTCCAGCGGTTCGAGTGCAGGGCTTCCCGCAGCGGGGACAATCCCAAACGGTTCCATTCCCCGTCCGGGTCATGTTCAAATTCAGAAAGTAATGTCCCCAGAGGCCGGGTGACATCACAGAGCAAATCCGCATCTATATCCCCTTGCAGGCGGAAACGGATTTGCGTCTCCCTGCCTATCAAAATACGCTCTTTCATTTTCTGCCTGTCCAGTGTCAGGACGAATAAAATCCGGTCATAGACCGGTTCATGCCGGTTAAATGCAAATTCCATAGGGTCGCTCCTCTCAATGTTTATGGTAATTTTATAATCAAGGTCAATCCGTTACATAAAGAGTACCGCAGAAGTGTTGATTTGTCAAGTTTAAGCCGATATGATGATTGGCACATGGTAATTTCATTACATGCAGTACATTGACAACACCTTGTGGCTTTGCCACAGGTTCACGGCAGTCGGCAAATACCGGAATGCAAGCATTCCGTTGCTTGCCTCGTTGCTGCCGTGGAAATGACCGTCTGACAGGGATATGACCGGCAGGAGAAGTGACGCATGAAGCGCACCAATGCAGGGATACGCCGCAGGGATGCGGCTATGAGGATAACGGCTGTCAGGCAGAACGGCGAAAGGAAACAGAAATTTTATCAAATTGAATAACAGGAGAAACAACAAAATGAGTGAAAACAAGAGACTGAAAAACTATGACGATCTCCCGCTGGTGCTGGATGTGGCGGACATCCAGCGTATTATGGGAATTTCCAGAGTGAGCGCTTACGAGCTGGTTCACACGCCCGGTTTTCCGGCGTTCCGAAGCGGCAGGCTGATTAAGGTCAGTAAAAAAGCGTTCTTTGACTGGATGGCAAAGGGGACTGAAACCGTACCGGGGAGCGACAAATGATGGAAAGGAAGCTTTCCCTATCTGGAATATTACCGGCCTTTTTCAAGGGGCATACAGAAGGGAAAACGCTCAAAAATGACACCGAAACATGACAGTAAAACGGAGGGAACAGTAAATGCCGAGAATGAGTAAAAAACGCAGGGAAGAACTGGCTTTCTTCCTAAATGAACGCAACCGTGTCACTTATAACGAACTGTGCCGGAAATGCCGCCATAGCTGCAAGCAGAGCTTCTGGGCGCAGCTGATCGAATGCCCGAAGTATCTATCAAAGCGGGCGGCGATCACCGTCATAGGGCCGGATGATCTTCCACCGGCGGCATGACGGGATTTCTAATTTCGGCGGGAAATTGGAAACCGGCAGAATCGGAAATGAGACAGCTTCATGCTGGCAGTTTCCGATTTTGCCGGGCGAGTGTACAGAGAGCGCAGCTCTTTGTGCCGGGGTGCAGGGGCGGCAGCGCACCGCTGGGGTCAAGGGGCAACGCCCATTGGCTGGGGACAGGGGGGCCGGGGCTGTGCGGGATTGTGCCGGGGCGAGCCTTTACTCCGGTATCCAGAGGTGGAAAACCTCGGCCCAGGGAAAGTTGATGTGTGCGTCAACTTGTACTGGGTATTACCTGACGCAAGACTTCGCAGGGAATGCGGCTTTCGCCGCCCCTCTCCCGCCCCGGGAAATCTTTGAAATGAGGAGGAAGATGCCTATTGAAACTGACAAGGCACAACGGACGCTCCGGCAAAAACGGAACCTATAATCCCCGGCACAATGACCGCCGTTTCAATGTGGAGAACAGCGAGCATATTGATGCGGAACGTGCCCGAAAAAATATCTATTGGGACTGCTACCGGGGCTTTACCACCCATGACTTTCGGGAGAACCCGGAGCAGCCGGATTACAGCTTTGAGGAAATTGAGCGGATGTATTACACCGAGCATTATTCCGGCCATGTGGACGCCCAGAATGCCAGAAATGAGAAAACCCGGCACACGGAGCGCAACCGCACTGTGGGAGACCTGCTCAAAAACAACAAGACCTGCCCGGAAGAAACGCTGTACCAGATCGGCACGATGGAACAATCCGTTCCGCCGGAAGTGCTTCTGGAAATTGTCACAGAATTTCAGGAGGAATTTGACCGCCGTTTCGGTTCCCATGTCCACATCATCGACTGGGCGCTCCATCTGGATGAGGCCACGCCCCATATCCATGAGCGCCATGTTTTTGACTGCGAAAACCGATACGGGGAGCTGTGTCCCCAGCAGGAAAAGGCGCTGGAGGAACTGGGTATCCCGCTTCCCAATCCAGATAAACCAAAAAGCAGGAACAACAACCGGAAGCAGACCTTTGATGCCATTTGCCGGACGTTGCTCTTTGACATCACAAAGCGGCATGGGCTGCATCTGGATCAGGAACCGTCTTACGGCGGGCGTGATTATCTGGAGAAGCAGGACTACATCCTGATGAAGCAGAAGGAACGGCTGGCGGCGCAGGAGCAGAAATTAGAAGAATTAACGCTGAAAATCGAGGATGTAGAGACGCTGCTGGACGATGTTTCGGATGCTGCCTATGACAAGGCGGTGGAGGTCGTGGCTGATGCTGTCCGGCAGGAAACCCACAAAGAGGACATCCGTCTGGTGGAGGAAACGAAAAAGTGGGTGCTTTCGCCGGAGCGAAAAGCCTCGAAAAAAGAGCGTGAGTATGCCGCCGCCCGATTGGATGGGGGTATCACAAAAATCAAAAACGCCATGCAGGGCGCTCTGGCAAAAATCCAGCGGAGGCTCATGCAGCTGGAGATAAAGCAGGCCGGCAAGGAGCAGATCAAGGCAAAGGCCAGAGAGTCGATCAAGGACAGGATGGCAAGGGCAAAAGTGAGCGCAGACCAGAAGAACCGGGAGCGTTGGGAACGTGAGGGGCGCATTGCCCCGGCAAAAAAGAAGGATATGGAGCTATGAGGCGTCTGATTTTTTTGAAAACGGACGCCTTTTGCTTTGTCTGGAGGTGAGAAAATCGAATGTATTTGAAGCTGTGAAGCAGTCTGTGACCACAAGGCAGGCTGCGGAGCATTACGGAATCCGGGTAAACCGGAACGGGATGTGCGTCTGCCCATTCCACAACGACAAAAATCCTAGCATGAAGGCAGATAAGCGTTTCCACTGCTTTGGTTGTCAGGCGGATGGGGATGTGATTGATTTTACCGCCCGCCTGTTCGGATTAAACAGCAAGGAGGCGGCGCTGAAACTGGCGGAGGATTTCTCTGTCAGTTTCGATGCCAAAGGCCATGACCCGCTCCGCAGGAGGTCGGTCAAGCAGAAAATCAGTGAGGAACTGCGTTTCCGGCAGGCGGAACAGAAATGCTTCCGTGTGTTGTCTGACTATTATCATCTGCTGGGGCAATGGAAAAACGAGTATGCGCCGGAGCAGGATGAAGAACAGTGGCATCCGCTATTCGTGGAAGCACTGCAAAAGCAGAATTATATCGGCTACCTGCTGGATGTCCTTCTGTCCGGCACGATGGAAGAAAAAGCCGCCATAGTTGCGGAACAGGGAAAGGAAGTGATACGGATTGAGCAGCGAATTTCAGAGTTTGCGGCCAGCCGCCCGGCAGGCCGCCATGAGCGCAGCGGACTTGCTCGCACCGGAACAGACTGCCGATGAGGTCAGGGAAAGCCTTGATGTGACGCAGAAGGGCCAGACGGCGAACACGATCCGCAACTGTAAGACGGTATTCCAGCATGACCCGCTGTTAAGGGGCGCTGTCCGCTATAACCTGCTGACGGAGCGCATTGATATTGTGCGGGATCTGGGCTGGCGCAGGAGTACCAGCGTTATTACGGATACCGATATGAAATATCTGCTCCTGTATTTTGAGGAAACCTATGGGATCACCAGCGAAAAGAAGATTGCGGCGGCGCTTGAGATTGCCGCCAACGAGAACTGCTACCACCCGATCAGGGAACGGCTGGACAGCCTTGTATGGGACGGACAGCCCCGTATCCGCTCCTGCCTGCATCATTTCTTAGGGGCAGAGCGCAGCGATTATAGCGAGGAAGTATTCCGGCATTTCCTGTTCGGGGCGATCCGGCGGGTATTCTCCCCCGGCTGTAAATATGAGGAAATGCTCTGTCTGGTGGGAGGACAGGGAGCCGGAAAATCTACCTTCTTCCGGCTGCTGGCAATCGAGGACGAATGGTTCAGCGACGATCTGAAACGGCTGGATGACGATAAGGTGTTCACGAAGCTGCAAGGCCACTGGATACTGGAAATGCCGGAGATGCTGGCAACCCACAGCGCAAAGAGCATTGAGGAAATCCGCTCCTTTATCAGCAGGCAGAAGGAAACCTGCAGGACGCCATACCAGGCACAGCCCAAAGATCGGCTGCGCCAGTGCGTGTTCGGAGGCACTTCCAACACACTGGACTTCCTGCCCCTTGACCGGGCGGGCAACCGGCGTTTCTTGCCGGTCATGGTCTACCCAGAGGAAGCGGAAGTCCACATTCTGGAGGACGAGGACGCTTCAAGGGCATATCTGTTGCAGGTATGGGCGGAAGCCATGACAATCTACCGGAGTGGACAGTATTCCATGAAATTCAGTAAAGAAATACAAAAACAGCTTGTGGAGGTGCAGAAAGACTTCATGCCGGAGGACACCGAGGCCGGGCAGATCATCGGCTTTCTGGAGACGTATACCGGCAGCATGGTCTGTTCCAAACAGCTTTACAGGGAAGCCCTGCACCATGAGTTTGACGACCCGAAGCGCTGGCAGCTCCACAACATCAACGAGATTATGAATACCGCCGTGACCGGCTGGAAGCCTTTTTCCAATCCGAGGATGTTTGCCGCGTACGGCAGGCAGAGGGGCTGGGAACGGGAAGTCGGTTCCGGCAACGAAGTCCCCGGCAACGAAAGCGGATTTGTGGAGCTGACGGAGGAAGAATGCCGCCAGCTGGAGCTTCCCAAAGAGTGGATCGCTTAAAATCTGCGGCCTGTTGCCGGGCAGGTGCCGGTTCGTTGCCGGGTTCGTTGCCGGGGAAATCCCCCGAAAGGATGCTGGAAATACCGCAATATCAAGGTATTTCTTCGTCTTTTTCTATTTATTTTTATTTATAACAACGAAAGCAACAAAGAAATCAAAGAAAATCAGGAAAGGAAAAACAGGGGGCCGGATATTCGTTTGCAGGTTTTTCGGGGTTCGTTGCCGCAGGCCCTGTCAGGCCCAAATTCATTTATGGAGGATATTTGCCTATGAGAGATGAATGGAGCGGTTTTGCAGATCTGATGACAAGTCTAATTGAAAAATATGCAGTAGACTTAGACCTGGATAATCTGCCCGATCCAAAGGATATGCCGAATCGGCAAGAGAATGACAGCATGTCAGAAAAAACAACCGAATTATGTATTGCAGGAAGAAAAGCTGCATGATATAATAATCGTGAAATATGTGTCCAAACTCAGCGCAGGAAGGAAAATACCCTTCCCGTACTGAGGTACATAAGGTTGATGAGGTGAACTACATGAGCGGTAACGATACACCAAACAAAAATTCAGATATGATTATCTACACAACAGAGGATGGATTGACGAAAATTGAGACCACATTCGATGGCGATACAGTTTGGCTGTCAAAAGCTCAGATGGCAGGACTGTTTCAGAGAGATCGTTCTGTAATTTCTAAACACATAAAAAATGTATTTGAGGAAGGTGAACTTCCCAGAGAGGGCAACGTGCAAATTTTGCACATTGCAAATTCCGACAAGCCGGTGGAGTTCTATAATCTTGATGTCATTATTTCTGTCGGCTATCGCGTGAAGTCCAAGCGAGGCACTCAGTTCCGCATTTGGGCAACTGGAATTTTGAAGGAATACATGCGAAAGGGTTTTGCTCTGGATGACGAACGCTTGAAGAATCTCGGCGGAGGCGGATATTTTAAGGAACTGCTGGAACGCATCAGGGACATCCGGGCATCTGAAAAAGTATTTTATCGTCAGGTGCTGGAGATTTATGCTACCAGTATTGACTATGACCCCAAAGCGGAAATATCTATCCGGTTTTTCAAAAAAGTTCAGAACAAGATTCATTATGCGGTTCATGGCCAGACTGCGGCAGAGGTTATTTACACAAGAGCGGATGAGGAGAAAGAGTTCATGGGGCTTACTGCTTTTGCGGGCAGTCAGCCGACGCTGCGGGAGGCTGTAATTGCCAAGAATTATCTGGACGAAAAAGAGCTTCGTGCAATGGGACAGCTTGTATCTGGTTATCTGGATTTTGCGGAGCGTCAGGCGGAGCGGGAGCAGACAATGACCATGAGAGACTGGACGGAACATCTGGATCGGATTCTCACCATGAGCGGAGAGCAGCTTTTGCAGGGAAACGGAAGTATTTCCCACAAACAGGCGGTTGATAAAGCAACGATAGAATATCGTAAATACAAAGCCAGGACACTCAGTGAAGTGGAACAGGACTATCTGGATTCGATCAAGCAATTGGAACAAAAGACAGATCAAAAATAGAAGCGCCGCAGACTGTGATACAAACGGAGATTCGGACATGAAAAAAGAAAAGATAAAAGTATATATCTATACGAGAGTATCCACCACGATGCAGATTGACGGGTATTCTTTAGATGCCCAGAAAGCCAGAATGAAGGCTTTTGCTGAGTACAATGATTATGAGATTGCCGGCGAATATGAGGATGCCGGTAAGTCGGGAAAATCCATTGAGGGCAGGATTGAGTTTAACCACATGCTGGAAGATATAAAATCCGGGAAGGACGGAGTTTCTTTTGTGCTGGTGTTCAAGCTGTCCCGATTCGGCAGAAATGCGGCGGATGTATTGTCCACCTTACAGGTGATGCAGGATTTCGGCGTCAATCTGATCTGCGTGGAGGACGGCATTGATTCCTCCAAGGATGCCGGTAAGCTGATGATATCCGTGTTGTCAGCGGTTGCAGAGATTGAGCGTGAAAATATACGTGTTCAAACCATGGAGGGCAGAATTCAGAAAGCCCGTGAAGGAAAATGGAATGGCGGCTTTGCTCCCTATGGTTATACGCTGGAAAAGGGAAACCTGATTATCAGCGAGGAAGAAGCCGAAGCAATCCGCATTATCTTTGACCAATATGTGCATACCGACATGGGTGCAAATGGTCTTGCCAAATATCTTGCCAATCACGGCATCGGGAAAATCCAGAGACAGAACGGCAAGAATCCCCTGTTTGATGCGGCTCTTATCCGCAGGATACTGAAAAATCCTGTTTATTGCGGCAAGATCGCCTATGGCAGACGCAGGACAGAAAAGGTGCATGGCACAAGAAATGATTATCGGCTTGTGGAACAAGACAACTATCTGTTGGTTGACGGTCAGCATGAAGCCATCGTGTCCGAAGAACTCTGGCACGATGCACAGGTGAAGTTGCTTGCGCAGGCTAAGAAGTACGAGAAAGTCAACCACGGCAAGGACAACAAAGTACACCTGCTGACCGGACTTGTTAAATGCCCTATCTGCGGTGCAGGAATGTACGGTAACAAAAGCGTCAAGCATAAGGCGGATGGCACAAAGTACAAGGATTTCTTCTACTACGGCTGCAAGCATCGGACGATGACTCGTGGGCACAAGTGCGATTACAAAAAGCAAATCCATGAGGAACTGCTGGACAGCGCAGTAGCGGAGGTTATAACCAAGCTTGTCAGCAATCCGAAATTTGCGGCATTGATGCAGCAGAAAATCAGCATGAAGGTGGATACCACCACCATCGAGCAGGAGATCGCCAACTACGAAAAGCAGCTTCGCCAGAGCTATTCCGTCAAGTCTCGTCTGATTGATGAAATTGATTCTCTTGATCCAGACGATAAGCATTACATCAAGCGCAAGGCAGACCTTGATGACCGCCTTTACAAGATGTATGATAAGATCGAAGATACGGAAAGTCTGCTAATTGAAGCCAGAGCAAAGAAAACGGCAATTGAAGCGGAAAAGCTGACTGCCGACAACATCTATAAGGTGCTGATCTACTTTGAGAAGCTGTATGCGGTCATGGACGAACAGGAAAGACGGCAGATCATGGAATCGCTGATCTCAGAAGTCCATATTTACGAGGAACGCCAGCCTAACGGTCAGTGGCTTAAATCCATAAAATTCAAGCTTCCGATCATTGAGGAAGATATGCAAATAAGTTTGGACAATAATACACAAGTTGAGACGTGCGTACTTCTTTCCCACAAAAATAGGACAGTGAAATCAATGTAAAAGTTGAGTTTGGCGAGGGTGATGGCAAAGTTCCCCATGATAATATCGCCAAAAGAGCCGCAGCGTACAAGCCGAAAGAACGAGTTACCTATAAGATGATTAAGGAGTACATAGAAGCAAAATACGGATTCAAAATACATACCGCATATATCGCAGAGGTAAAACGAGATTGGGGCTTACGGATGTACGATGTCCCTAATGCGGTAGAGGAATTGAAACAGCCGAGGAAACACTCAACGCCAGAAAAGATTGTAGCAATCAAAGATGCTCTCTAACATTTTGAAGTTATTTAAAGCAAGAAGGGGC
>OBZW01000289.1_pt1 | contig 39476 bp, 29 predicted proteins | sample 1477021 | NCBI WGS metagenome assembly OBZW01 (sample SAMEA2580262, study PRJEB22360) | human gut metagenome | biome: human gut; feature: human-associated habitat; material: faeces | place: Denmark | collected 2008/2010
CGGATGTCCAAACCGACGCCCCCCGGACGGTGGTTCCATGGTGTGCGTGCACCGGGCGGACCCGATTCCCTTTCTCCCTGATTCTCATTTCGTGGCCCAGGGCCTTCAGTCTAATGACCCATATGGTGCCTAGGACCTTTGTAATCAATCCCGGCGCTCTTGTCATCCCCGTCTTGCCGGGCAAGGTTCTTCCGCAGCGTGTCGCCAAATCTGTCCAGCAGATCCGCTCTGTTGCGGATCGGATCGGACGCGCGAAGGGCCTTGCCCTCCCTGATCCTGCGAATCGTTCCGATGTGCTTCGTGAGCTGGTCCCGGATGGCGTCGAGGCGTTCGGGAGCGAACATGCGCATGCGTGACAGTTCGTGCGCCGCCTCGTCGGGCCAGTCCGACAGGGCGTCCAGGTCGAACCGGCTCCAGTCCTCCACCAGTCTGAGCTGCCGCAAGGCCGAGGGGCGGCCGGTCGCGGTGTAGAACGGCTTGGCGAACCAGTCCCGGCCATCCACGTCGAGCTCGCCGCTCCACAGGCTCGCTCCCGTGTCGTAGATCGGGGCCGGACGGACCGCAAGGGTCTCGATGTTCCGGATTAGACCGAAGTTGTTGTAATGCCTATCTGTATTGCGCATGAGGTAGTCGGCCACAAGCCAATCGTCCGTGGCGTCACGGATCTCCCGTTCGCCGACTCCGAAGCCGACTGCGGCGTGGATCCACTGGTCATGCGAGTTGAGTCCATTGGTGGTTTTGACGGATTGGAGCACCTGCCAGGCGGAGACCAGCTCCTCATGGCTGGTGAGCATGTCCTCGCACGTGCAGACCAAGCGGTTGCCGCTGCGCGCCGGCGAATACGGGACGGCGGGAACGCCCAGCCGCACGCAGAGCTTCGAGGCGATGACCTCGTTCATCGGCTCCTGGCCAGTACGGCCCGACTTGACGAGCAGTCTCCTGCCGGTGGCCCTGTCGATCGTCCAGCGTTTGGGAAGGTCGCCGCCCGTGGAGACGTCGGGAGCGTTGAGGCTGATGTCATGGGATGACGAGTACGAGGTGAGCAGGATCTCGCCCAGCGCCTCGTCGAAGGGATTGTCGAAGAAATTGATGTCCTTCCATTCGACCGGATCGTCCTCGCGTCTGACCCAGTACTGGTCCGACAGGCTCAGCCCGTAGGTCCTGTCGAGCAGTTCGTCGGTCGATGCCGCGCCAAGCGATTCGAGCACACGGCGAATTCCGTCACGGGTGGAGGGGATGGCGCGGGACCTCCACCATTCGTCGATCCTCTTGGCGTACAGCGCGCTCTTGCCGTGCGTGGTGAACTCCAGGGGCAGGTGATTGGGGTCAAGGACCTCGCCCGAGGAGCACGCGCGGCCGGACGCGGGTTCGTATTCGAATGCGAGGACCGGATGGTCCCCGCACATGATCAGCTTGCGTGGCATGCTCCCCTTCCTTTCTGACTCGGCGTTTCAGAAAATAAATTCTACAGGTGCGAATCGAACGTGGGTGCGGCGGCCCGTTTCATGGCGCGGCGCTCGGCCCTGGTTGGCCGCTCGAGAATCCACTCGGCGAGCATACGGATGAGGATGGAGGCGACGATCACGCCGATGGATCCCCAGAAGCACGGGACGAAGTCCGATTTAGAGTGGTCGGTCCAGAACCAGGCGATCAAAGCGAGGATCAATGCCAGGCCGGCGGCCAGGGCGGCGAGCTTGTGGAACACGAGGGCGAGCGTGCGGATGGGATGCGTGACCAGTCCCACCGCCAGCGCGACGACGACGAGCAGTGCGACGAAGCCCGCGGCGATGATGGCGATGCCCAGGTATACTGCGAGCATATAGAGTCCGAACATGATCGGCCTTCCTTCCCTCTCCTATTTCGTTCCTTCGGGCATGTAGGTGTAGTCGACAGCGACGCCCGCCGCCTCGAGCAGCACGGCCGCCTCGCGCACGGCGGCGGCATGCCGTTTCGCGGACGCCTCGGCCTTGATCCAGTCGGGCAGGTCGGAGACGCGCGAGAACGAAAGCGTGGCCCGCTCCTCTCCTCTGTGCCGTTCCACGATGGCCGCGACGGCGCGCCTGTGTTCGGCGAGATAGTGCTCGAGCATGTCCTTCATCCTATCCGAGGGTTGGATCCGGTATTTCTCCGACTCGTATTTCTTGACCATGTCCACGGTGAGGTTCGCGAGCACGGCCACGTCGTGCTGGGTCATGCCGATGCGTTCGCGCGTCGCGCGTATCCACGCCTTGGACTCGCTCCAATCCCCTTCCGCCATGATCCCTCCTGGATATTATAAAGCCGGGTTCGCCCGCGCGAACCTCGATTATACTTTTAGTATAATCGAGGTTTTCGGCAGGGCGGACCCGGCGTTTCCCGGTTTCGTCACTCGGTCGGGGTCGGCGGGTTGTCGCCGGCGTTGGCCTTACGCTGCTGGTCGAGCATTTGCTGCTGGATCAGGACGCTGTTGGTCTGGGCCGCGTACTGTTTCTGGGCCATGTCCATGCTCTCCTGGTGGCGTTGCCCTTCGACGTCGGCGAAGACGAGCTGCTGGATCGCCTGCGCGAGCTGCATGAGCTTGGCCTTCTTCAGGATGGACACCTTGACGGTGTTGCGGCCGCCGGCCTGGTTGACGAAGTCAAGCTGCGCGTTCATCGTGTTCGCCAGGTTCGCGGCGGCGAGCACGAGGAACAGGATCCCCACAAGCGCGCTGTCCTTCATGCAGGCGAGACCCGCGATGAGGAAGATGTTGGTGTCCACGGACGCGATGTTGCGCAACGGGATCGTCTGTGTGGACGAGCCGAGCGGGATTACGCCCAGGAGGGTGTTCGGGCTCTTGCACTGCACTCGCATGCTGCTCGCGGCGATGCTGGTCTTGAACCAGAACAGGATCACCGACGGACTGAACCGGTCGCCGGTGATGTTGGTCTCTTTAGTCTCCTTTCTCTAGTGTTTATTGCCGAAGTCGAAGATGACGCCGCGATCCTTGTCGACGACGAGCGAGGCGTCGAATTTGCTGCCCTTCTTCGAGGTGAACCCCTTCAGGCTGACCTTCCGGCCGGCGAGCAGCCGGCGTATGGCGGAGTCGGTGACGGTTTTGCCGGCTACGGTCGTCCAGGCGCGCCAGCCGCATCCTTCCGTGGTCCTCCATGTGCCGTCGGATTGTTTCTCGCGCCGGTTGGTGGAGCATTGGAACACCTTGCCCGTTTTGATGACGGGCTTGCCGCAGCGTGGGCATGGGCCGAACGACTCCGTGTTCCGCGTCTTCGTCTGCAAATGGTCCTGCCGGACGGTGGACCGCGCGTCGGCCGGGATGCGCACGGCGAGGTCGCGGAACTCCGTTTCGACCTGCGCGGGGTCAGCGTGGTTGTGCTCGATCTCCGAGAGTCGTCGTTCCATGCCGGCGGTCAATGCCACGTCCTTGAGCTTCGTGGCGACCACGTCGATCAGGGATCGTCCCTGTTCGGTGGAGCGAAGCTGCTTGCCCTTGCGGTCCACGTATCCGGAGTGGACGAGCTGTTCGATGATGTTCGCCCTGGTGGCGGGCGTGCCGATGCCTCCCGAGTGGGATTCGTCGTCATCCAGGGCGGCCTTGAGTTCCTTGTCCTCCACCCAGCGGCTGGCGTGCTCCATCGCGGCGAGCAGCGTCGCCTCGGTGAACGGCTTCGGCGGCTTCGTCTTTCCCTCGGACAGTGTCGCACCGCCCTGCGGGACCGGCGCGATGAAGACCCCGTCGGTGAGGTTGACAGGGATGATGTTGCCCGCGGTCTCGTCGGTGTCATCCTGGTCTTCCTGCGGGGCGGCATGCTCGATGGCGTGCCATCCGGGCGAGACGGGCTGGTCGGAACGGCTGGTGAAGCGACATTCGCTTTCGGGCAGAAGGCGGCCTTCGTCCGGATGCTTTTCGCACCAATGCGGGTCGATGTTCGCGACGACGTTCGTCACGTCGTGCACGTAGTCGTCGCCCACGGCCTCCCACATGCGGCGTGCCACGCGCGTCAGCACGAGGCGTTCGTCGTCGCCGAGTTCGTCGAGCGCCGCCCTGTCGGCCTGCATGGTGGGAAGGATGGCGGTGTGTCCGGCGACCTTCGCGTCGTTCACGGTCAGTTCGAGTCGCGGCCGTTCCGGTTTCGCGGACGGTTCGATGAAGCCGGTGACGAGCCGGTCGCCTTCGGCGAGGCCGCGCAGCGTGTCCAGGTCGTCGTGGGTGATGTACCGCGAGTCGGTGCGGGGATACGTGGTCAGGCGCTTCTCGTAGAGCGACTGGAGCGCCGTGAGGGTGCGGGCGGCGGTCAGGCCGTGCAGTCTGCTCATGTCCTTCTGCAATCCGGTCAGGTCGTACAGGCTCGGTGGGGCGTCGTGCTGCTGCTTGCGTTCGGCCTTGAGGATCTGGAAGGTGAAATCGTCCGAGTTGACGATCCGCAGCAGCGTCTCGGCGTTCTCCCTCTTGTCCAAACGTTCGCCGGTCAGCTTCCATCCGCCCATCGGGGCGACGACCTTCCAGTACGGTCGGGCCACGTGGCCGGCGATTTGCCGGTCGCGGTCCACGATCATGGCGAGCGTGGGCGTCTGCACGCGGCCGACGGTGAATCTCGCGTTGTAGACGAGCGAATAGGCGCGCGACGCGTTCATCCCGATCAGCCAGTCGGCCTTCGCGCGGATCATCGCCGAATCGGCGAGTCCCTGGTATTCCGTCTCGTCCTTCATGGACGCGAGGGCGCCGCGGATGGCGTCCTCCTCCAGGCTCGCGACCCACAGGCGTCGCATCGGCTTGGAGACTCCTACATGCGCCACGATCCTGCGGAAGATGGCCTCGCCCTCGCGGTCGGGATCGCACGCGTCGACAAGCATGTCGATATCGCCGCGGCGCATCAGTCCCGCGACGACCTTGTACTGGCGGTCCGCGCCCTTGTCCCGGCTGACCTTCCATTGCCAGTCGGGTGTCGGGTCGATGGGCAGCGTGTCGAGGCTCCACTTTCCCCAATCGTGATTCTTGTATTCGTCGGGCGCGGCCAGGTCGACGAGGTGGCCCTGCGCCCAGGTGACCAGGTCGCCGCCGACCTGGATGTAGCCGTCGTGTTTTTCCGCGTGCCCGCCGACCGCCTGGGCGATCGCCTGGCCGACCGAATGCTTCTCGGCGATGATCAGTCGCATCTCGCATCACGTCCGATCATCAGTAGTTGCCGGACGCCCATGCGGGCCGTCCGTCGTCCGAGGTGTCGGGTTCGGCTGCGGCCTCCTGCGGGGCGGTCTCGTCGTCCGCCGCCTGGACGTCGGATCCGGTCGTCTCCGGATCCGATTCGGCGACGGTTTCCGGTTCGGGTTCGGCGGGCGGGGTTTTCCTTCCGGCCGGCGCGGCGACGAGCTCGCCCTTGGCATCGAACGCGACGTTCTTCTCCGTTCCGGTCATCGCCAGCTTGTCCGCGATCATCGTCCGGCTCATGCCGGGGAACGCCTCCTCGAATTGCCTCGCCGCGTCGCGCAGCGCCTGCGCGCTTTTGCGGAAATTGTCGAGACGGCTGTCGAACTTCTTCGCCGCCACCTCCTTGCGCTTGAACGACTCGCGTTCGTCGCGCAGGAAGTCGTCCACGTAATCGGATGCCATGGTCGTGTTCCTTTCCTTTATCGAGATCCGGCCCATGCCGGCTATGAACCATGCTCCCGCCATGTGGACGGCTCCGGTTTGGACAATCGGCTCCGCCAGGATCACGCGGACGTGATCCTGGCTTCGCCGAGGAAACGGAGCGGCGGCATGGATGCCGCGCTCTGCCACTGCCAACCCTTCCTGTATTTCCAGGCGTCGCCTGGAAGGGAATGGTTGGCCGGCCATGGTTCATCATCGCGACACCGCGCCCGCGTCTTCGGGCCTGCGTGTTCCATGCTTCGTCTCGGGAAGGGCTTCGCCCGATTCTCCCTCGACGGGCACGGCCCACGCGTCCTCCGCCGCGCGGCGGCGCCGCAAGGCTGCCCCATGTCCGGCGAAAGGAAACGCCGGCGGAACCAAGGAGGAACCATGGAAAAGAAATCAACCGACCTTCAGCACGTCGTGTTCGAGACCGAGGAGGCGGGGCGCGTCGAGGCGATGTGGAGCAGTCTGCGCCTCAACGGCCAAGATGTTCCGGACGGGTGGCACCGCTACGCCGTCAGGGGCGGGGACGACGGATGGGAGCCGTGCAGCATCGAACCGTTCGTGTGGGTGAACCACACCGCCGACATCATCACGCCCGTCGACCTCGAGCTCGACAAGCACGACCGGATGCTCACCATCAGGGACTGGTGGTTTGACGACGAGCCGTTCCCGGCCGAGTGACGGGCCGGGAACGATGCCGCCCGCACGACGCGGGCGGCGCCTCCAGCGGCCAGAGGACAGCTACCGTCCTCTGGACTCCAATATCCTAGAATGGAATACAACGAGAGCCAGGAGGCGACGGACATGACCATCGACTATTCAATCAAAGTGACCCAATGCGAACCCATGCCCGGCTACAAGCTCAAGGTCACCTGTTCCGACGGGGCGACCGGAATCTTCGACATGTCCCGATACGTCGAACGCGGCATGTTCAAACCGCTCAAGGACACGCAGACGTTCGGCCGCGTGCGACTCACGTTCGGCGTGCCCTCATGGCCCGGGGACATCGACATCGCCGCGGAACGCGTCCGCTCCGGCATGCAAATCATCTAGGAGCCCGCGCGCCCCTGCCCCGACCGTCACCAAGACGGCCGGGGCTTTTTTCATGTCTGCATGCATGACGGACATGACGCGCCGCCGACCCCGCGTTTTTTCGCGAGGCCTTTTCATTTCCCGCGCTCCAAGTGTCCAAACCCATCGCCGTTCCCACGACGGACGATTGGCGTAAGACACCGGCCTTCCCCTCAAGGCCATGAGCGAAAGGAGCGAGGAGTGAACGCGATCATCCTTCACGGCATTGCGCAATCATGCCGTGCGAAATCGCTCCCAATCCATGAAATGGATATGGGAGCAGCAAGCGACGTGATTGTAGCTACAATCACTCGATTCGCGGTGCGAATCGGCTTGCCGGGAAGACCCGTACCCCATAGTCGGCAGAGCCTCCAGACCGCTCGCGCGGCATCACAGAAAACCCAACTCCGCACCTCCAAGAGAGGTGTGGAATGAGCTGGGCAGCAGGCAGAGATCGGAACATCTGCAAGCGAATCACGTTCACTCAGGACGAGTGGGAGCGGGTGCGGAATCTGTATGAGGAGCTGACCAGGTACGCGCCGGAGCACCGGTCGTTCAGCTCCTATGCCCGCAGGATGCTGTCCGAACGACGAATCCACGTCACCGAGATCAGGCCGCTGACGGACCCCGAGCCGCTCGCCAGAGAGATCGGCCGCATCGGTGTGAACGTCAACCAGATAGCCCACTGGGCCAACGCGAACGAGCACATCACCGCCGAGCAGGTGGCCGAGCTCCGCGCGTCGTTCGCCCGCATCGAGCGCCTGCTCGGCGACCTGTTCGCCGACAAACGCGAAGCCCGGAAGGACGTGTGAGCATGGCCGTGGTCAAGCTCGGCAGGCCCGTGAAATCGAATCTCGGCGGCTCCAACGGGGCGATGGCGTACATCATCGATCCCGCCAAGACCGACGGCGGAAGACTAGTCAGCTCCAACTACGAGCGAACCGGAACGGACTACGACGCGCTGACCGATCCAATGCTCGAAGACAACGAGAACTCACCCAAAGGCATCCGAAAGAACAGCCGTCTGGCGTACCACATCAAGCTGAGCTTCAGTCCCGACGACCCCGTGACACCGGAGAAGGTGCACGAGCTCGGTGTGGAGTTCGCACACCGCATCACCAGCGATGAATACAAGTTCGTGGTCGCCACGCACACCGACCGGCACCACCTGCACGACCACATCATGGTGTGCGCCGCCTCCCGGTACGGGAAGCATCTGAAGGCCGAGCTGCCCAAGGACATCATCGAACAGTGGCGCGCGGTCAGCGACGAGATATGCCGCCGCGAGGGGCTGAGCGTCGTGTTCAACCCCGTCGTGGAAGAACAGACGCGCAAGATGCGGGACGGTGCGACAGCCGGAGGCGACGACGGAACGCCGCCGGCACGCGACCCCAAATACGACGATGAAGCACCCGTGCGGAGCGTGAACGAACCGGAGGCGACGGCGCGGAAGGCCTCGGGCGGGGAGCCGTTGGAGCGCCGGTACGGCATGTCGATGGAGGAGATCTACGCGTCCGCGAAGGGCATGGGAACCAAGGACCGGATCCGCATGCTGATCGACCTGACCTCGTCCACGGCGGAGAACTTCGAGGACTGGAAGGACATGCTCGACATCCGAGGCGTGGACGTGACGATCCGCGGCCAGCACCTCACGTACACGCTCAAGGACACCGGCTTCAAGGTCCGCGACGCGAAACTCGGCCAGGCATACGACATGACGAACATCATGGCCGGTCTGCAAAGCACGCCCGTCATCCCCATCACGTTCAACCGCAGACTCGTCGCCAAACAGACCAGGAAGACGATCACCGTGTGGCTGCCAGGCACCCACCGGAAGAAGAAGATCACGTTCGACGCGAAGCGCCTCGTGGACGACGGCGGCTCCACGCTGCGCGCGTTCCTCCCCCGCGACCGCGACCAGATCATCCTCGACCCGTCCAACCGGTACGCCGGCAAGACCCCGACGCCCGGCCTCTACCAGTGGTTCGGCGAGCCCGCGAGCCGACTCGAACCGCAGACCACGCCCGAGCGGCTGCCTCTCAGATACGGGGTGAGCCCCGCCCAACAGCGGTACTACCAGGCGCAGGCAAGACGCCTCGACCGCCTCGCCGGCGAGGCGAAGGCGCTGAACGCGGCGATCCGATGGACCCGCCTCGCGGGCGGCGACAGCGCCAAGGGACTCAGACTGCTGCGCGGGAAAGTCCGCGAATCGCACGACGAGCTCCAGTCCGCCGTCATCGCGTTGCACGACGCGATCCAACGTGGCGACCCCGACCTCGTGGCCGAGACGCGCGGCGAGATGGAACGCCGCGAGGCCCTGTGCGACCGGTATGAGGGCGAGCTGTCCGCCATCGAACGGGAAATCCACACGACCCGCGACCGCGAGCAAACGGAGACCGAACAGCGCGAACAGCAGCAACAGCAGCACAAGCGTGGACGGTCCATCTGAACCGTCCCAGGAAACACCAACCAACAAACAGAAAGGAAACCGCAATGCCAATCGAGGAACAGGCTGAGGAGAAGATCCAGAACGCCGTCCAGACCATCATCACCGGAGGCGCGAAGCTCATGCTCAGAATCCCCAAGGGCGTGGCCATGGCGCTGCTCCGCTCCGGCATGAAGCTCACCAAGACCGGCGTACGCGCCGCGGGCGAGGCCGTCAAGAACAAGATCGACAGCGGCGAGATGTCCGAGAAACGATTGCAGAAAAAGAAGGACGGCGACCTGCACGAGCTGCAACTCGACGACTCGACCATGCGCGAAGTGCAGCACAGCCTCAAGACCGCCGGCATCGACTACCACCTCGAACGCGCCGACCAAGGCCAGTTCATCCTGCACTTCGCCGGCAGGGACGAAGACCATATCCGCCACGCCGTGCAACGCGCGTTCAAAGGCATGGGCCTGGACGTCACCGACGACGACTTCACCGTCGAGCAGACGGAACAGACCCGAAACGAGCCAGAACCCCCGGCGCGGGAGACCCCGGCCGAACCGGCCACGAAGCCCATGCCGACGCAGCGCATCGCCTGGGACTTCGTGGACCCGGAGGTCATGGAGATGGCCGCGAACAGCCTCACCGCCCGCCACCCCGAACTCTCATGGGACAAGCTCATGGGCGGCACAACATGCGACGAGCAGGCCGGCCGCAACTTCGCGGACCGGATCATCGGCAAGGCCACCGCCGACCCGAGCCTGCGCGACGAGCTCGACGCCATCCTGCGCGACGACTACGGGCAGGGCGCGCAAACCCAGGAGCAGACACGCAAGCAGACGACCGAGCCGAACCGGAAGACGCCGACATCGAAGCCGGAAAGCGAACCGGAACCCGCACCGGACGAAGCCCGGACACCGGCCACGCGACAGCAGACACAGGCCAGAGCAGACAATCCCAGGCCGGCCGGCAAAGAGCAAAAACCGAAGCCGATCCGATCGAAGAAGGCACTGCTTGAACGCTTCAAGACCCGACTCAACGAGAACCTCGCCGAACAGAAGAACCACATGCCACCCACCCAGAACAGGGACCGCACGCCCCGCAAGGGCCGCTGAAAGGAAACCACAATGAACCAGCAGGAACAGGCGACGAAACGCGCCGCGATCTTCCAGGACACCATCAACGGGACCAACGACCCGACCCCATGGCCGGTGACCATGTGGGCCACGTCCGGCGACACGATATGGACGGCCGGCACGGCAAGGACTGCCGGCGAGGACTCGGTGGGCATGATCTACGCTCCCGGCGAAACCATCGCCCACCGGAACACAATCGCCGGCGACACCACCCGCGCCACCGAATCCTTCGCCATCAGACCGGAGAGCGGACAGAGCCCGATGGACGCGATGCTCGCGGGCATCGAACAGTGGGACCACCGCCACCCCGACCAGTGGGACACCGTGACCACACCGGGCGAGTACCGCATGACGGATCCGACGACCGGCCGACCGCTCCCGATGGGATGGAGCGACAGCCTCGCCGTGGCCGCGTCCGCGGCAGGCCGGCTCGACCCCGACCTGCTCCAGGCCAGCCTCATGCAGAACGCGGTCGAGCACGAGCCGCGCCCCTGCGTGTTCTTCCTGGAGGACAACGGCTACGACCTCATGGTCTTCTCCTGGCATCAAAACCAGCAGGGACTGTTCGACGCGATGACATTCAAACACCTGCAATACGACGACCTGAGCATGCAGGTCACGACTATCAGCCACAGCGAGGACATGAGGGAATCCTTCCCCGCCAAGACCATGAGCGACGGCGAACTGCTCACCCAAAGCCGCGTCTACCGGGACGAATACCAGTTCTGGCGCGAACACGACGGCGGACCCGTCGCCCACGGCATGACCGGCCGCGTCATGCGCAGCGGACTGCTCAAACCGGGACTGGAGCAGAAGCCGCTGCTGAACCTGAACGACGGCCGGCGCGCCCCGGACTGGGACGAGTTCACCGACCAGGCCGCCATCTCGATCCTCCAGGGCCGCCCCGTCTCACCGACGCCAGCACTCCCCCAGCAGGAGCGGACCGGACGGTCCGCCGATCCCGCGGACGAGACGCCGGAACGGCAGGAACCGGCGCACGCGACCACGGCCACGAGACAGGTCTGGCCGAACGCGTGGGTGGCGAACAGGCTCGCGCACACCTATATATTGCATGCGAAGGACGGACGCGATTGGCCGAAGATGATCGTCGGACTCCCCCGCGGCACCGTCATCGACGGACAGGACCTGACCGGCTGGGCCACCGACATGTTCATGAGCGGCAAGAACCAGAGTCAGAAGAACGAGGGACGGGCCGTCAACCTCAGATTCAGACCCGGCACCCCGGTCGAACTGTTCACCGGCCGCGGCGCGGAACGCCGCACCGTGCAGGTCGACCCGCAGACGCTCGTCCAGGCAATCATCGACGCGCAGAAGCGCAGCCGAGACGCCGAGGAGACGCTCGACACGGCATCGGTGGAACTCGCCTCGAAGACCGTGGAGGAATCCTGGCCGCAAATCAGCCGCATGCAGGGCCGGTTCACGGAATACCGGCGCGCTGGCACGTACAAGCCGGCCGTCGCATTGAAATGGGCGCGCCGACTCGTCGACCGGACCGCCGGAGGGGACGAGGGACGGTGGACCAACCGCCAACGCCGTCAGGCCGCCAGGCTCCTCATCCAGGAACTCGCCGGCGCACAGGAACCGATGCAGGACAGAGGCAAAACGCCGACCCGGCCAACCATCGAACAGGACGCGGAGGCGACGGACACGCCACGGAAAACGGAACCGACCAAGGAGACGGAACAGGGACGGGACCACGACGAAGCCGGCTCGCCGGCCGCCGACCCGGGAGCGAAAGCCGAACCGCCGGAGACGACGCGCCGCGACGATCCGGAGCGACGGCACACGGACCTGAAGTCAACGCTCGACCGGTTCCATACCAAGCTCAGGGAGAACCTCGACGGACTCAACACAGCCACGCCGGCACCCGGCATCGACCGGAACCACGGCCAACGGAAAACACTATAAGAAAGGGGCGAACCATGGCGAGAAAACGCCTATACGCGAAGCAGACAGCCCCGGCCGAATACGAGCAGATCGACCTGTTCAGCCTTCTCGAAGAGGAACAAAGACAGGCCGACAGGATAGCGGAGCAGGTGCGCGGATACGAGATAACGGTGGGCCACGTCGCGGTGCAACGGCTCCGCGTGCGCGGAGCGGACGACGAGACGATAGCCGCCGTGGCGGCCGAATACCGGGAGAACCGGCTCCGCGGACTCGGCCGGCGGGACGCGCGGATCGCCGCCGAGAACAAGCTCGGGGTCGGCGCCGCCACTCCCGGCGAAACCACGCCGCAACCTGTGGTAAAACGTTTTACACAATTCTCCGGCACGGAAAACAACACTGAAGAAAGGAACAACAATGGACGAGATGACATGGACCGACCCGCAGCTCAAGGCACGCTACGAGGAGAACAGCAGGAAGCTGGAACACCTGAAGGAGACGCTGCCGAACCTGTATTCCGAGGACGCGCTGCCGTACAAGGTGTTCACGACGAACAGCGTCCACGGCATCCAGCGGATGCGTCTCATCTGGCTCAAGGAGCACCATCCCCAGTGGTTCAGGGAGATGATGATGGCCAACGTGCTCGAGGAGCATCTGCGGGACATCGAGACGCGCACGAGGGAACGCCAGGCGCAGATCATGGACCAGCTGATGGAGTCCAGGCACCTGCTCAACCGGACGGACTGCCTGAAGGCGGCACCACAGCTGACCGACCTGGACCGGCTCAACGGGATGAACGAGGCCCAGTCGGAGTCGATGAGCATGGCGATCCACGAGGTCGTGGAGAGCTTCTAGCATCCCTCGACGCGCAGCGCGCGCGTTCGCCCCGCGAACGCGCCGAAGCGAACATCGCCGCCATCCAGAAACTCAAGAAACTCGGCGGAGACAACGGCGGCCGGCCCTCAGCGAAGCAAATGGATACGCTGCGCGGATATTCCGGCTGGGGCGGATGCGCGGACGCGTTCTCGGACAAGCCTGAATGGCGGACGATCCGCGACGCGATAGAACAGGCCCTCACCCCGGAAGAGTACGCGCAGGCGCGCGCCTCCACACTGACCGCCTACTACACGCCCGGCCCGGTGGTCAAGGCCATGTGGGACGCGCTCGACATCGGCCCCACACCCATCCAGGTGCTGGAGCCCGGATGCGGCACCGGCAACTTCATGGCCGGCATCCCCGACGACGTCGCGGCGCACGTGTCGGGCGTGGAACTCGACCCGATCAGCGCGCGCATCGCCGCCGCGCTGAACCCGTACGCCACGATCCTCAACGCGGACCTCGCGGACTGCACCATCCAACAGGGATCGTTCGACCTCGCCATCGGCAACGTGCCCTACTCGGGCGACATCAGCCTCGACTACCGGACCACGGACGGCGGCACGTCCCGCCTCCCCCTGCACGACTACTTCATCGAACGCTCGGTGGACGCGCTGCGCCCCGGCGGCGTCGCGATGCTGCTGACCAGCAGGTACACGCTCGACAAACGCTCCGAGACCATGCGCGCCGACCTCGCGAGGAAAGCCGAGCTCATCGGCGTGGTGCGTCTGCCGTCCTCGACGTTCGCCCGCCAGGCCGGCACCGAGGCCGTCACCGACGTGCTTGTGCTGCGCAGACGCGAACGGACGCTCGACCGCACGCCCGACGAGGCATGGATCCACTCCACACCGATCGCCGTGCCCGGCTACCAGGACGTGACCGTCAACGTCAACCAGGCGGTCGCCAACGACATGCCCACGCACGCGGTGGGCGACATCAGACCAGTGATCGGCCGGTTCGGCGGCGACTTCGACGTCGTCTTCCAGGGCGACACGGAACAGATCGGCGAACGGCTCCGGACGATGCTCTCCATGCAGATCGCCCACGGCAGGCCGCCGTTGCAGCTGGGCGAGATGGAACCGGCCGAACGCGCGGAGGTCATCGTCCGCCCGGACCATGTGACCCCGTTCGAATACTCGGTCGACCCTCGCGGCGTGGTCTGGTACGGCGACGGCGCCACCGTCACCGAGGCCGCCCACGGTCAGGGAGACGAGGCGCGCCGACTGCGCGGCATGATCCGCCTGCGCGACCTGGCGCGCGAACTCCAACGCCTCGAACTCGACCCCGCCCGCGTGGACGACCCCGCCGTGGAGGCCAAACGCAAGGAACTCGACCAGGCATACGACCGGTTCACCGGCGAGTTCGGACGCCTGAACGACCGCGCCAACCTCCGCGCCTACGACAGTGAGGAATCCGGCCGCCACCTCGTCATGGCGTTGGAGGAGACCGACGAAAAAGGAAGGTTCGTCGGCAAGGCGAAATGCCTCTCGCAGCGGACCATCAGCCCCGTACCGCCCATGCCCGACCATGCGGACAGCCTGGACGACGCGCTGAACATCAGCCTCGACCGCGCCGGCAGGGTCGACCTGAAACTCATCGCGCGCCTCGCCGACACCACCGTCGAGGAGGCCGAGGCCGGCCTGGGCGACCGAATCATACGCGACCCCGACACCGGCACGGTCATGCCCGCCGAGGACTACCTCACCGGCGACGTGGGAACGAGACTCGACCACGTCACGGCCATGGCCGAACATCTGAGACGCCGCGCCGGCACCGAGGCCATGACCGAGTTCACGGCATCCACCTACGCGACGCCGGAGGACATGCCCGCCACGGAGCGGGCAAGCGAATGGCTCAGCGAGGCGGGCGCGGACGTGTGGCGCAGCCTCAAGGACCCGTACTCCGCCGAATCCTACAGGGATCCGGCACCGGTCATCGAACGCATCAACGGCCGGGACGCATGGACCATGGGCTGGAGCCGCAACCCGGAACTCGTCCTCGCCCTCGCCTGGCGGGCGGTGGAGGAACTTCCCGAACAGCACGCGCGCGTCACCCTCGAACGGTCCGACACCGGAGAGAGGAAGCCGTGGCAAGCGCCGGCATGGCACCAATCGCACGGCACCAGCCCGCTGTGGGACGCATTGTGCTGGACATGGCGCGACGGCGACGCCCCGCAGAACTACGCGCCGATCCTCGCGGACCGGGACATGCCCGTCAGGGACCTCGCCCTCTTCGTCCACAAGATCGCCCACACCGACCGGCTCGACACCGCCGACAAGACAGCGATCCTCTCCAACCTGTTCGAAAGCTGGCGCGCCGACGACGCGAACGGCCGGCCCGTCTGGACGGACACGACCATCGGCGGAATGGCACGCACTCTCATGCCCGACACCGACGATCACACGCGGCTCGCCGAACGGCTCGCCACCGACATGTCCCTCAGCGAATGGATCTGGGGCATCGCCCGCGACATGCCCGAAGACCTGCGCCAAGGGCAGAAGCACAACGCCTACGGCGTCCCGCCACGCGCCATCGACGCACGCCCCGACGACTACCAGGCGTTCCACACACGCCGCGAGGAACAAATCAAGCAATGGCGGGAACTGCCGGAGCACGCCGAGGCCGCGCGCGCCGACCAGGCGGACGCGGAACGGCTCGAACACGTGGCCGGCCTGCTGGAACGCGTACAGCCCACCCCATTGGAGGCCGAGCAGATCAAGGCGCCGTTGGGAGCCCCGTGGATCCCCGCCAGGGACGTCCACGACTTCATGATGGAGACGTTCAACGTGCGCGGCCACGGGCTCACGCCCGGCAAGCTCGCCCAATACTCGGTCGACTGGATTCCCCAGCTCGGACAATGGCGCGTCGGCTACTCGGGCGGCGGCGACATCGACTACAAGGCCGCGAAGACGTACGGCACCGAGGACCGCAACCCGTTCCAACTGCTGGAGGCATGCCTGAACAACGCGCAGATCACCGTCACCAAGGACTCCCCCACGGAGACCACGGCATCCGGCAAACCCAAACGCGTCAAGGACCAGAAGGCCACGATGGCCGCCATCGAGAAGGCCAACGCGATCCGCGACGCATGGAACCAATGGGTGTTCAGGGACCCCGACCGCGCGCGAAGGCTCACCGCCCTGTACAACCGCAGATTCAACAGCATGCGCCCCCGCCACGTCGGCGGATCCTACCTGACCACGCCCGGCATCGCCCACGGCGTCCGGCTCCGCCCCCACCAGAAGGACGCGGTGGCCCGCGCCCTGCGCAGCGACGAGGGAACCCTCATCGCCCACGTCGTCGGAGCCGGCAAGACGTTCGAGGGCGTCGCCCTCTCCCACGAGGCGAAACGCCTCGGCAAGGCGTCCAAGCCGATGCTCGTGGTCCCCAACCACCTCGTGGACCAGTGGGCCGGCGACGTGCTCAGGCTCTACCCGGCCGGCCGTATCCTCGTCATGGACAAGGACGCGCAACGCAACCCCGAATCGGTGCGCCGATTCTGGGGACGGGTCGCCACCGGCGACTGGGACGCGGTGATCGTGCCGGAAAGCCGGTTCAGCCAACTGCACGTCAGCAAGGAACGCCGGCTGAGGAACATGCGCGCCCGCGTCGATGAGTTCGCCCATGCCGTCGAGGCCGCCGCCAAGGCCAGGGGCGACGACAAGGACCCGACCGTCAAACGGCTGGAGGCGGCGCGCAAAAGCGCCGAGACCGCCATGAACAGGCTGCGCGACGGCAAGGAGTCGCGCGACGACAAGGCGCTGGCGGGCATCGAGTTCGAATCGCTGGGCGTGGACATGCTCATCGTCGACGAGGCCCACCACTTCAAGAACCTCGGCGTGCCCGTCGCATCCGCGGACCTGGGCATGCAATTGTCGTCCGCCGCGAAATGCGAGGACCTGCTCGACAAATGCGAATGGCTGCGCGAGGCCGGGCACGGCGGCAACATCGCGTTCATGACCGGAACGCCGGTATCCAACTCCATGAGCGAGCTGTACAACATGCAGCGCTACCTCGCGCCCGGAACCCTCAAGGCGCAGGGGCTGGACACGTTCGCCGCATGGGCGGGCACCTACGGCCAGGTCGTGCCCACCGTGGAACTGAAACCCGAAGGCAACGGCTTCCAGGTCAAGCAAAGGTTCGCGCGGTTCCAGAACCTGCCCGAACTGATGAACGCGGTGAAGCAGTTCACCGACATGATCACCAACGACGACATCCAGCTGCCCCTGCCCGAACTGGAACAGGTGCCCGTGCCGGTACCCATCACCGACCGGCAGAAGGAGGAGATGGAGGAACTGTCCGACAGGGCGGACCGCGTGCGCGACGGCGACGTGCCGCCGGAGGACGACAACCTCCTCAAGATCACGGGCGACGGACGCAAGATCGCCCTCGACCCCAAACTCCTCAAAGGCCACGAAAACGACCGGCCGTTGGAGAACGGCAAGATCCAGGCATGCGCCGAGAACGTCGCCCGGATCTGGCAAGAGGAGACGCCGCGCCTGGGCACGCAGCTCGTCTTCTGCGACTCGAGCACGCCCGCATCGGGCGGATGGAACGCCTACCAGGACCTCAAGGACCGGCTCGTCCAATTGGGCGTGCCGGCCGAGCAGATAGCGTTCGTGCACGACGCGGGCGACAACCCCGCCAAACGCGAGCAGCTGTTCGCCAAGGTCAGGTCCGGCGAGATCCGCGTGCTGATGGGAAGCACCCAGAAGCTCGGCACCGGCACCAACGTGCAGGAACGCCTCGCCGCGATCCACGACCTCGACTGCCCCTGGCGTCCCGCCGACCTGGAACAGCGCCTCGGCCGCATCCAACGCCAGGGCAACACGTACGGCCACGTGCGCGACTACCGGTACGTGACCGAAGGCACGTTCGACGCGTACAGCTACCAGACCGTGGAACGCAAGCAAAGGTTCATCAGCCAGCTCATGAGCTCGAAGAGCCCCGCACGCGAGGCCGCGGACCTCGACGCCGACGTGGTGACTCTCGCCAACATCAAGGCGCTGGCCACCGGAGACCCCGACATCCAACGCCGCATGACATTGGAGAACGAGATCAACCAGCTGAAGCTCCTGCGCGCCTCATGGGCGCAGCAGAAAGCCGACACCCGCAGGGACATCGGCCAGCAGCTCCAGCCACGCGTCGAACTCCTGCGCCAGTCGATCCGCGAGAAGGCCGACGACAAGCCGCTCGCCTCCAAGGCCCTGGGCATCCACCAGACCGCCCGCATGAACGGCCGATGGGAGGGCATGACCATCAACGGACAGCCGGTCGGCGACCGGCAGACCGCATGCAGGCTCCTCCACCAGGCCGCCCACCAGGCGCACGACGGGGACACGATAGCCGAATACGACGGCCTGCCCGTCATCGCACGCCGCGCCGACACCACCGGACGGATCACCCTGGCCGTCAAGGCGGTCCACGAACACGAATCCGGCAGCGAGATGCCCGGTCCATACCTGACCGGACCATCCAGCATCGTCAGCCAGCTCGACCGACTCGTCAGGAACATGGCCACCGACCCCGGCAAGCTCGCGGAACGGCTGGCCGACGCCGAAAGGGAGCTCGCCGCCGCACAGGAGACACTGGCCGAACCATTCGCCCACGAGGACGAATACCGGCAAAAACAAGCCGAACTCGAACGGCTGACGTCCAAACCCGACGAACCCCGGGAGACGGAAAGTAGAGACCAGGAAACCACAAAAACGGAAAGGAGCGCACGCATGCCATTGACACGGGAAGACATCAGACGACTGCTCGAACAGGACCCCAATATCGACGGCATCACCCAGGGCGGCAACGCCATGGGACACTACCTCGAAGCCCGGCTCACGGACGGCCGCGCCATGCAGATCGACTTCCACGACAACCCCGCATGGAAGGACACGGACCGTCTGGCCGGCCGGATCGAGGTATCCTACGCCAACCGGCCACAGACGGAATGGCAATACGACGACAACGATCTGGCCGACCGCGAACACACCGTCATCGACCCCGCCGAACCCGACGCGCTACAGGAGCTCGGCAAGGCGGTGGCCGAATGGGAACGCGCGGGCGGCCTCCACAAGGCCCGCGCATCCGAGCCGAGCCACCTGGCCGCGCACCAGCCGCCGGAGGAATACGCCTACCGGTGGCGGAAACCCGGGGACCCCGACAGGCACATCGCATACCTGAGCACCGCCTTCGACCGCGATCAGGCGATGAAGGCGAGGGAGGACGCCGGATATCTCGTGACGAAGGTCGAGGAGGATCCGACCATACTCTACGAGCAGCACCGCAAGGCATCCTGCATGCGCGCGAGCCACATCCTGGAACGATACGAATCCCCCGACCCGGCCGCCGTCAGAATCCTGCACAGCATCGTGAGCGAGGTCAACGCGCACGACCCCGAGAACGACATCGCCGCCTACCCGTCAGACAAGGCGATCCAGCTCGCCGGCGACGGTCTCACCGAAGCGGACATCGCGGAGAAACGCGAGATGGGCGGATGGGATCCGCGGACGGACCCGCTCATGCGCACCAACGAGCAGGGCGACTGGACGGGCGTCACCCAGCAGCAGGCCGACCAGCTCGTCTGGGACAACCGCGACGAGATCCTCGCCCGCGCCTCATACGACGGCGAACTGTCCACGTGGACGCTCCACCAGCTCGACCAGCTGAAGGAGCCCCAGCCGGCCCAGAGCCTGGACCGCGACCGGCTGGAACCGGATCGCGAAGCGCCCGCACAGACAGAATCCACGACAAAGCGTCGCGGGCCAAGACTGTAGATCCTCTCCAGCCACGGGGCGGCGCGCTTCCGCGCCGCCCCGCATTCATTCCGCACGAAGGAACAGAAGACACACATGACAACAGAAGCAAACGACCAGCCGGAACCCGTCATCTGGTTCGAGGGTACTCTCATCAGGGATCCGCAGCCGCACGGAGGACAGGACGACTGGCTGCTCGAGACACTGGCCGACGCCGACGGGCCGAAGATCACCATCCATGCCAGCGGCGAGGATCACTCGGCGAACATCCGCGACAACGCGCACAGGGGATCTCGCCTCATGGTCAAAGGTACCGCCGGAGACGAGGGCTCCGGCATCGATATCGAGGCCACAAGCCTCGCATTCGACCCCAGCCACGACGAGCCGGACGGGGAGCAATGACACGGACCACCGTCAGCGGCATCAGACCGGACAAGACCGGCACCGGCGAATGGATCGACATCAACGGCCATGTCGGCCGGCTCATGTCCACGATCATGGCCGGCGGCCGACCATTCAGCATTGACGCCGACCCGGCCGGCATGACCATCGTCACGCCCCTCCCACCCCCGGCAGGCGGTCCGGACACGGAAGCGGCCGGCGGGAACGACTCCAAGACCGGAACGGAACCGGACGAAGGGCGGATCACCAGCAGGAAGACGCTGTACGAGCGGTTCCGCGCCAAGCTCAACGAGAACCTCAACGAAAGAGAACAATAGAAAGGAACCATCATGGAACGAGCAAGGGGAATCGTCGTCAAGACGCTGACCATCCTCGCGGGATTCTGGCTCGCCGACCTCGCAGCCGCCCGCATCCAGGCCGGCATCGCCGCCGGCGAAGACATGGAACGGATCATGGACGGCATGACGACCATGCTCCAGCACCCGAACGCCCTGGGATTCGACCGGACCAGTCTCCTGTGCGGACTGGGCGGCGCGTGCGCAGTCGGCCTGTTCCACCTCTACCGGTGGAGCATGAGACGCAACTGGAGGGACGGCGAGGAGTACGGGTCAGCCCGCTGGTCCACCAGCCGGGAGATGGCCCCATACACCGACGGCGATACCAGGCAGAACCTCCAGATGACGGCCACCGAGGGCCTGAGCCTCGACACCCAGGCCACGAGACGCAACCTCAACACCACCGTGATCGGCGGATCCGGTTCAGGCAAGACCGCCACGCACGTCATCCCCAACATACTCAAGGGCAGCATGAACTACGCCTGCACCGACCCGAAGGGCGAGCTCTACGCGAAGACCGGCGGAGACTTGGAGAAAATGGGCTACACGGTCAAACAGCTCGACCTGGTGGACCTGACCAGCGAGACGAAATTCAACCCCATGCGCTACATCGACCCCGACAAGCCCGACGTGGCGATCATGCGCCTGGTCACCAACATCATGGACAACACCAACGGCTCCACACCCAAGGAGCACCAGACCGACGACTTCTGGACCAAATCCGAACGCAGCCTGCTGACCGCGATCACCGCGTTCGTCTACTACCTGCCCGACGACATCCTCAAGGACTGTCTGCGCATCGACGCCGGCCAGACCCTCAACGCCGTGGCCGACATGCGCGATCTGCTCGAGGCCAGCGAACAGGACGAGACCAAGGAAAGCCAGGTCGACGCCGTCGCCCGGACCGCCACGGAGATCTACGAGGAGACCCGCGCCGAATGGGAGCGCGAGGACGCGGACCACGACGACCCGGACCTGCGCGAGGCATGGCGTCTCGCCCAGGGCCTGAAGTTCGCGGCCCGCCAGTACCGGCCCTTCACCCAGGGCGCGGGAGAGACCAAGAAGGGCATCATCATCAGCCTCGGCGTGCGCCTCGCCCCATTGACAGTAGGTCCGGTCCGGGAGATCCTCTCCGACGACAACCTCGGCATCGACCGGATCGGCGGATACCAGGACGAGCGCAAGGGCGGATACCAGCATCCCAACAAAAAGACGGCCATATTCCTCGCCCTGCCCGACGAGGACCCGACCTTCAACTTTTTGGCCGCGATCTTCTACCAATGCCTGTTCGACAGCATCATCCGCCGCTGCCGCACCTACCCCGGCGAATGCCTCGCCACGCCATTGCACTGCTTCCTCGACGAGTTCGCCAACGTGGGACGCATCCCCAACTTCGACAAGCTCATCGCCACAATCCGCTCGCGCAAGGTCAGCGTCAGCATCATCCTCCAGACCATCGCCCAGCTCAAGACGATGTACAAGGACTCGTGGGAGACCATCGTGGGCAACTGTGATTCGGTGCTGTTCCTCGGCGGCAACGAGCAGTCCACCACCGAATGGCTCAGCAAGCTGCTCGGCAAGGAGACCATCGACATCCGCACCACCAGCGATTCGAAGGGCGTGTCCGGCAGCCACACCACCAACTACCAGCGTACCGGACGCGAACTCCTCACGCCCGACGAGCTCGCCCAATTGGACAACGACAAATGCATCTACAACCTGCGTGGACTCCACCCGTTCCTCAGCCGCAAGGCATGGCCGGGAACCACCATCACCAAACCGAAATCCACACTCAAACACTCCGAAGGATGGAGGAAGGCCGCATGACCAGCGAACCATCCGCCATTGAAGCTGCGTCGACCGGGCAACTGCTGCGCAGGTACAGGAAGCTCGCGGGACTGACCGCCCAGGAACTCGCCCATGAGGTCAATTCCAGATATCCGGACGACGCCATCTCCGCAACCGTCGTCTTCAACATCGAGGCGGAACGGAAGACCGCCATCACGATTCCCGAGCTCGCCCACTTCGCCGAAGTGCCCGCCATCAGCCCCATCCAGCTGCTCTGCGACTGCGACCAGCCCTACCTTCCAGCCCGCTCCGGCGCTTTCCAAGGGAGGACCGCGCGACAGGTGATAGAGGAATTCACGCTCCCCAGGGAGCCACGGAACGATGCTCCGACCTCGGTGATCGCCACGGTCCTCGGTCTTGAGGAGAACCTCCGCTCGATCCTGAACCTGGGCGACAGCATGCGCAATATGCCCGGCGGAACCGAACCAGTCATGAACGGCAGTGCATATCAGCTTGCCGCGATACGCGGACGTATGCTCACCAGCCAGATCCGACAGCTACAGACCGCCGATGTCCGGCTGCCCGACAAGACATTGGACGCCATCCGCAAGGCATGGCAGGTGCTGCGATTCTTCAAGCCCGACACAGCCATCATAATGCCATGCGAAGGACGAACGGCTTGATCCGGAAGCCTGCATCTTCATGAAAAAGGGTTGACGCCGCTGCAACGGCGTCAACCCGATGAATAACAAATATCCGATAGCCAGTATAGTCCCCGCCCTCGAAGACGGGGCTGGCGGAAAAGGAACACTCATGGAAGCCCAATTTGGTGGCGGATGCTCCTCAAATCGTTGGAATTGTCCATTTTTTGCAGTATTTGCATTCTTCGCTCCATTTTTCACACCCGAAAACCGTTGGAACGAGCCATTTCCTGCATTTTTCACACCATTCAGTGGATTAGGGGCCTATGCCCCGGCCCGTCTGACGGCGACCCTGAATCTCTGAATCTTTCTCTAAATTCAGAGAAAAGAACACCGAATTCAGAGAAAAATCCCGTCATGAACCAAGCCGAGAAGCATCAGTATGGTGACGCCCGTAATAGACCGGCCCCACGAGACCATCCGGGATGGTCTCGGATTCGGCGATCATCTCGGCCTCGCGCACCTGCTCCTCGGTCATGCCGAACAATGCCAGCAGCTGCCCGTCGCGTTCGCTGAAATCGCTCACTGTTCACTCCCATCGTCATGCGGGCGCACGAACCCTGAACGCGAGGTAAGTCCGTCTTCACGGCCAGCCTGGATTCCGTCCCGATATGGAAAGAGCCCCCTGGTTTGAGCACTGCGAGTAGGCTTAGGGAGCTGCTGTTATCCGCCATATTAGTCGTGTCCCCGCATTTTGGGAAGTCCGCCGCGAGCCCCAACCAGGCTAGGCCTCAGCCGACGGGAATGCGTTCCCGTTCCACATCATGACGGACACGGTCGCTGGCGACCGAATTGATTCGATCCTCGACGAAGCCGAATTCCACGCCTTCTTCGACGAGACCGTCGGACCAGCAGTCAAGATAGCGGAACGGGATTGCGAGCTTGCCGGCCGCGTCGAAGGACTTAATCGCCTGCTCGCCACCGATGCTTGAGCCGACTCCGAAAACGGCCTGGATCATCTGCTTGAGCAGCAGCGGATGCTCCTCCCCCACATTGACGGGTTCCTGTTTGCGCCATCCCCGGCTGGACAATTGGATCTGCAAGGAACGATAGCGTTCGGAGCTGATGATGCCCAGCGCGCGAGCACGGCTGATTGACGCGGCGATGGAGGCGCCCCAGCCCGATTTGATTTTGAGGAAGTCGCTTAACGTGGCGTTCCTCTGGACGGTGCGCGACATATCCTCGGCGGGCAGCAGCAACGCTCCCGCGAACAGATGCGCCTCACGCTCCATCTGCTGCGGTGTATCGGGCCTGCGGAACCGATGCAGTATAAGATGTCCCAGTTCATGCGCCTTGGTGAAGCGCTGTCGGTCGCCGCCGATGCGTTTGCCGGCGGAGTATCCGATGCATGGCATTCCCTCGCATTGCGGATATGTGATGCCTTCGCTCGTCAACCTCGTCTTCCCATCATCGCTGCCACCGGTGGACTTCATCGGAGCCACCACAATGCCCTGCCTTTCCAGGCTGCGGGTCAGGTTTCCAATCGGACCAACGGGTTCCAACCCCATGCATGTTCTCGCCTGATTGGCAATACGGTCGATTTCGGAGACGGAAAGCTCCGGTGTACGCGGGGCGATCTTCCGGATCCAAGCGGTCTTGCCGGCAGTCATGCCCAGAAGACCGGACAGTCGCGACACCGTGGCGCATAGTTCGGAATACTCGATCGATACGGCAGACAGCTCTCCCATGCTGGATTTGCTGGTCTTGCGATACGTGACCGCCGTCATGGGCAGTATGGGATCCTCGCGCGTGAAATACGATACCGGGAAGCCCAGCGCCGCGGCGATCGACCTGGCCTCGTTTTCTTTGAAGACGATAAAGCCGTTCTGCAACTTGCTGAGTTTCGATTGGGAGACGTGCGAACGCTCGGACAATTCCCTTTGGGTCATGCCTTCCAGGTGCCGCGCCTGCGCGATTCTTTCGGCGTGGTATTCCGTCATGGCTTTCATCTCCTATCAGCGACGGAGCGATGAGGGAAGCCCATTCTATCGTTCCGCCTGAATCTCAGTGCTCTCGTTTTCGTTTGTGTCGTCGAAGACGAGGTTGGGTAGCAGGTTGTCGTCGTTGTCCTCGATCGGGGTGAAGTCCTTTACCTCCACCGGCCTGTCAAGCAGATCCAGACTGAAATCGTATTTCCTAGCCGATCCCGAGTACGCGTACGGCACGACTTCCAACGGCCGGTATGCCGTGACCGAAATGGCCTTATCCGTTTCCTGCCACGCCAGAATCAGTCTGGTGTCGCTCAAATCCGGGGATACCTCGCCATCGGGCGCGAACAGATCGTCCTGCGAAAGTCTCTTGAGGGCCCCGGCCCCTTTGCAGGTCTCCTGCATGTAGTATGCGCGGGACGCTTTGGTGGCATTCGTCTTAGGCAGCTTGCCCGTCACCGGATCCACGCGGCGCAGGATCGCGCGCAGCCCGGACGAGCCCTCTCTTAGGTGAAGGTATCCGCATTTGTCGGAAAGCACCCAGCTGTCATCGTTCCAGATCCTTGCGCATCGCTGGTTGATCAGACGCGGCATATTCATATTGTTCTGATTGTCCCAGAACAGATCCGACGGATAACGATCCAACAGATCGGCCCGTGCCGCGTTCAGCGTTTCGTACAGCTTCGGGGCGAGGTCCTGCAATGAGTCGGTGAGGGCATGGGCCTCGTCCAGCATCTTGAACTGTTCCGGAGGATAATACACGGCCGCTCCTTTTTCGCGTCATAAATTCCTAATGGAATATTTTACACCCTTATGTAACATTTCGGTATATCGGCATTTCGGTATATACCGATGGCAACCGCCTCCGTAAAAAAACGAAAAACGGCTAAACGCAGCCGGCAGTACAAGCCGACTGCGTTTAGCCACGTGAATGTCGTCAGCCGACGGTCGCGCCGTCGGTGCCTGATGGCTTCGATGGTGTCGACGGCGTCGGCTGGGGCGTCGGCGTGGAGGGCGTGGAGGGCGTGGAGGGCATCGATGGCGTGGACGTGGTGGACGCACCTCCTCTTTTCGCGAATCACAACCCCGGATCGCTTCCGGGCAAGCCGGTGCCCTCGTCTGATGGCGCGGGCACGGACCATCCCGGCGAGGCTCCGACCGTATTGGCGGAGGACGACGAGCCTCCCGAAGACGGGCGTCGTCCGGTTCCGGAACCGGATCCGGAACTTCCTTGGGATTGCGATTGGCTTCCTCCCGAATATGAGGGCGTTTGCCGCTGTGGAGCCGATTGGGATTGCGATGCCTGCGCCTGCTGCTGCGCGGCGGCAGCCGCGGCTGCTTCCTGTTCGGCCTTGGCTTTCGCCTCCGCGTCGGCCTTCTCCTTCGCCGCCTTCGATTCGTTGACCTCCTTCACGGCCTTCGCGATGGCGTCCGTGTCACGGGCCTTGACCGCCTTCAGCAGGATCTCCCGGGTCTTGTCGTCCGCCACCCTGCCGTCCGTCTCCTTGTACAGCGCGTTCGCGTCATCCACGGTCTTGTCGAGTTTGCTGTCGGTGACGGCCTTGGTTGCGGTCTTGAGGTCGGTGAGACGGTTCTTGAGCTCTTTGGTCGTTCTGCGCAGCGCCTCAGTGGTCCTGCCCACGTCGAATGTGGCGGCGTCGGGCGCGCAGGAACCCTTGATGGCGGTCGTCTTTGCGTCCAGGAGCCGATTCAACGCATCAAGCTTCTTGGGGTCCGCGACCTGGCCGCGACTGGTGTCCTTCAATAGTTTGGAGGCTTTGGCCGTGGTCCTGTCCAGGTCGGACTGGACGGTCTTGCGTGTCGCTTCGGCCGAGTCGCATGCGCTGATTGCGGTCTCATGCGCCTCTTGCCGCACGGCGGCGGCGTGGCGGGTTTTGATTTGCAGTCCCATCCAGGACACGGCGATGAGGCTCGCGGCCATGACGATCGCGACGAGCGCTTTCCCGACCGGGAAGACGCGGCGAACCTTCATATCGTCGAGGTCGGCCGAGTAGGTGACGGCCGCCGACAGCCCTCCTGGTCTCTCGGTCTTCCCGGTTTCCGCCGGTTCCGGTTCCGATATGGGCGGGAGGCTCATTGCGGTTGGCTCCGGGTCGGCGACCTGTTCGAGTGCCGCGAAATCACCATCGACGTCCTTCAGGGCCTTCTCCGCGGAATCGTCGGGATGGGACTGTTCCGTTTCCGGTTCGTGGGAAGAACCGGAAACGGAGGATTGCGACCGGGATGGCTCCGGTTCGGCGGTCCGGGTCTCATCCACAGATTCCATAGATGCCGGCACGGGTTCCTGTCCTGGTTCGTCTTCCGGCGGCAGTGGCGCGGATGGTATGGCGACGCGGCGGCGACGGCGCATGGATTCGGGAGGCTTCGGCGCCGCTCCAGCCGCGTCGAAGCCCTGCCTCTGCGCGTTGTGCCACCAGTCGATGAGTGCCGGCCATGCGTGCGGGTGTTCGGCTATGAGGCGCATCCACGGGCGCCAGCCGGGGTCGTTGGCCATGGCGTGCAGCTGGTCGGCAGTGAGTTTGGGGCTGAGGATCGGCTCGCCCGTCTTCCTGTCGGTCCTGATCATTTCTCGTCGTCCTTGTCTTCCTCCGGCGCCTTGTCGCCGAGGACGGTGTACGCGCCTTCGAGCGGCCCGCTGATGCCGGTGCATTTCCAGCCCTTGTCGGCGGTCCATCGCCATGTGAGGGTCCATGGCGATTCAAGGCCGGTCCAGACGCTGCACGTCGCGGTCGTGGAGGTGCCGGCGTTCATGCCGCCGGATGCCTGTACGTCGGGCTGGTCGGCGATTCGGTCGATGGGGATGTTCAGGCCCTGCGCGTCGGATGCGAAGTATCGTTTGATGAGCCGGTCGCGGTCGGCGGCCTTGGAGGTGTATGTGGCGGCGGCCTTCGGGGCGAGCTTCTCGCATACCTCCAATGGTTTCTGGTGTCTTGCGGCCGGCGTGGACGTTGACGTCTCCGCCTTGACGTCGGATGCCGCGAGCTTGTTCCGATTTTCCGTGCCGGACGGATGCATGAGGATGAAGGCGATGTTCGCGACGACCATGAGAACGACGGCCGCGGTCGTGGCCGCGATGATGAGGATGTTCCTTTTGCGCTCGTCCATTTCCCTTTCCTTCCTAGTGAATGAAGCTGACGCCGCCGCCCATGGCCTTGAGGTCGGACGCGCTGATCGTCTCGGTGACGACCGCCATCCAGCCTTTGCCGGATTGGCTGATGAGGATCGAGCCGTCGGAGTTGACCTGTTCGACGACCGCGACATGGCCGTAGTATCCGCTGGAGCCGTGCACGCCGGGCTCGAAGCAGATCACGTCGCCGGGCTTCGGGCTCCGGCCAACCTTGTATCCGAGGCGGGCTGCGGTGTCGTTCCATTGGCCTCCGTTGCCCATGTGCGCGTCGACGGGTTTGCCGATCTGGTTGCGTCGCATCGCGGCCCACCAGGTGCACTGGTAGGTGTCGTAGTCGGGGAAGCGCGTGTAGTGCAGGCCCATGGCCTCAATGTTCACGTGCCAGCTGTCGCTCATGACGAGTTTCGGGCTCAGCGCGCCGACGGTCGGACCCGAATCGCCGGTATCGCCCGAGGAGGTGTACTTGGTCCGGGCCAGGTCGACGATCCGTTTCACGTAGTTGGTGGTCTCCGTGAAGGGCGGTATGCCGCCGTATTTCAGGACGCTGCCAAGGCCGGCGTTGTAGGCGGCGAGGGTCAGCTGGAGCGTGTCGCCGGTCAGTTTCCCGGACTTCTTGGCCGTCTCGACCTGCGAGGCGAGGCCGCACATGTAGTTGCCCTGGCTCCAGATCGCGTCGTGCGGGTTCCAGATGTCGGCCTTGCCGTCGCCGTCGCCGTCCTTGCCCGCGGACGCCCATGTGGACGGCATGAACTGTGCGATGCCCCGTGCTCCGGCGGAGCTGCCGGCATTCGGATTCCAATTGGACTCCTGGTCGATCTGGGCGGCGATGATGCTCGGCGTGACGACCTGGCAGATGGATCCGGCGCGGATCACGTCGGCCTCGTATTCCGCGGGCATGCCCGCGACCGTGGATTCGCTGGCGCTGGATCCCAGGAACGCGCCCATGACGGCCAGGAGCACGCCGAGCACCGCGAGCATGGCCGCGATGACGGGCATGATGGGAAGGCTGATGGAGGCGGCTCCTGCGATGACGCGGGACGCGGCCATGCGCACGAAGTTCGCGGCGGCGCGGGCGGCGCGCACGGCGGCCTGTCCGGTGGCTTTCGCTCCGCGTACCGCCTTGACGGGCGCGCGGCGGTGCCGCCAGATGAATTTGGCCGACGAGTTGACGCCTTTCACGCCCGCGCGTGCCGCTTTGAAGGACAGGTCGCGTGTGGTGCTTCCCAGCTTCGACGCGAAGTCGTCGTCGGCAGTGGTGAGCCTTGCGCCGGCTTCGTCCATCCAGCCCATGCCGGTGGATCCCATCCGTTTGACGCTCCGGCCGGCTTTTCCAAGGCCCGCGCCTATGTGCTTGCCGATCCGCCGGCTCGCCTTGCCTTTCGCGGCGAACCTGCCGATCTTATCGCTGGGCTTCGCCTCGGACAGCGCCTTGGGTTTGCCGGCCGTCTTGCGCATTCCCTTGCCCGACCGCAGGGCGCGTTTGCCGCGGTTCATGATGCGCCGCGCCTTGCCGGCCGTCCAGCCCACGCCGTGCATGGTGGAGGACATGCCGTACATGCCGGCGCGTCCCGCCATCTCGGCGGCGGTGTGACCCATGGAATCGGTGATGTCGGTCCGGTCCGCGCCGAACTGCGCGGCGCTGGACACCACGCCGGTGGCCGCGCGTCCGATGCGGGCGCGTGTGCCTCCGGCGTGGTGGGCTTGGGTTCCGCTCATGCGTTTACTTTCCTTCCTGGAAGGTCGTGGAGTACAGACGGTAGAGGTCGCCGCCCGCGGGGATGCGACCGTCGAACGGCACGTAGGCGCTGCCGATCTTCATGAGTCCCTGGCCGGGCAGCACGCCGGTGAAGTACTGGCGCTGCTCCTCGCTCAGGGTCAGCAGCTCGCACAGGGCGTCCGCGTCGGTGCTGTTCTGGCTCAGGAGCATGAGGAAATCGCTGTTGGACAGCATCTCGCGCGCGTCCTGGAGGTCGAGGATCTCCTCGACGTTCTGCGTGATGCCGGTGACGCCGAGCCCGTATTTGCGGGCACGCTTGTAGATGTCCTTGAACTGGGCGGCGGCGTACTGGTTGGAGAAGAAGCGGTGGAACTCGTCGACGTACAGCCAGGTGCGCCGCCCGTTGGCCTTGTTGCGGATGACGCGGTTCCACACCTGGTCGATGACGACCATCATGCCGAACGTGCGCAGCTCGCCGGACAGGCCGGACACGTCGAACACGGTGAACCGGTTGGACAGGTCCACGTTGGTCTGCCCGTTGAAGCCGCTCATGGAGCCGGTGATGTACGGGTTGAGCGCGTCGGCAAGGTACCGGCTCACCTGGTCGCCGCCCGCCTGCAATTCGTCGTGCAGGTCCTGCAATGTGGGCTGGACCACTCCCCCGCCCTGGTTGCGGTAACGCGTGTACAGGTTGCTGACGCACTGGTCGACGAGTCCCTTCTGGAGCGGGTCGAGGCCGTCGATGCCGCCTATGAGCGCGCCGATCATGGAGACCACGTTGTTGGTCTTGTCCTTGACGGGGTCGGAGGCCGAATCATCCTCCAGGACGATGTCCATCGGGTTGACGCGCGTGCCGGTGCCGGCGCTGATCTGGATGATCTGTCCGCCGAACGCGGCCGCGAGGGCGAGGTATTCGCGTTCCGGGTCGATGACGATGACCTCGTCGTCACGGTTGAGGAACATGCCGGCGATCTCCTGTTTGACGGTGAAGGATTTGCCGCCGCCGGACGTGCCGAGCACGAATCCGTTGGAGTTCATGTGGCTGCGCCGGTCCGCGAGGATCGGGTTGCCGCTCCTCGCGTTGCTTCCGTAGAACAGGCCGTGCGGCTCGAACACCTCCTGCGTGGTGAACGGGATGAGGATGGCCGCGCTGTTCGTGGTCAGGGTGCGTTTCATGGGCAGAGGGTTGTTGCCCAGCGGCAGTTCGGCCGTCAGTCCCTCCATCTGCATGAACTTGAGGCTCTCGGCCGTGCAGGACTGCGCGTTGACCTTGGCCTTCACGTTCCTGCACGCGACCTCCAGCTCCTCCTGGCTTGCCGCGGACACTCCGATCACGATGATCGAGTCCACGAGCCTCTGGTTGGTGGACCGCAGCTCGTCGCGCAGTTGGCCGAGCTGTTCCTGCTGGTCGGCGAGGTCGTCGGGAAGGTCGTCGGGGTCGAGGCCCTGCTTGCGGTTCGTGCGCCGCTGATCCATGATCTGCATCTTGACCTCGGCGTTCTTGCGGCGCACGAGCGTCATGCTTTCGCCGCGGTCCATGGGCGCGAGGTGGATGCTCACGTCGACGCGGGCGCGCAGTCCGGTCAGGTCGTTGACCAGCTGGTCGGACAGTTCCGGCGGCAGGCCGGACACCCACATGGTGCGGTGCAGGTATTTCGAGTCCAGGGATTCGATGTCGAGCATGGTCGGGTTTCGCGCGTCGATGCTCCACGGGCACACGAGGTCCTTGGTGTCGGGTTTGCCGGGCTGATGCTCGAAACGGCGTTCGTCGAACCGGAACTCCTCGCCGGGCCGGAGCACCTCGGCCATGAGGCGCAGCCGGTGCTCGCGGTCGAGCCGGGTGGCCTTGCATGCGTCGATGGAGCGCATCTGGCTGACGAGGTTGTTGCACAGGGCGACCAGGCCGTCGACGGCGGCCTGCTCGTCGCTTTCGCGGACGGTGACGGTCAGGGTCTTGACGGTGCTGGTGTTGCGGCTGACGGATTCGAGTTTGCCTTGGGCGAGGCGGTTGTAGTCGAGCCTGTAGTGGTCGAGGCTGTCGCCGGTCTCGTCCATCATCACGTCGGCGAGGATCTCCCGCACGCCGCGTGAGCGCGTGTAAGAGGCGATCTGCACGCTTTGCCCGGCCTCGAAGCTGTTGATGAGCTTGGCCCACCGGTCGATGATCTCCATCTGATGGGATTCCGGGCTCAGCTGGTAGTTGATGTCCTGGAAGAGGATGGTGGCGCTCCACCGCCCGTCGCCCAGGCTGGCGGTCCCGTTGCGCAGCATCGCGTCGTAGCCGATGAGCTGCTTGACGCCCTTCGGCAGACGCGTCGCCTTCTTTCTCCGCGCCTTCGCCCTGGCTTCGGCACCGCCTTCGGCCGGCGCGGCCACCGGGGCTTTCTTCTTTCCGAACATTCCTCACCTTTCCTTGATCGTTGGTTTCGCGCCGGTGCGGTATGGTCTGCCCGGACCGTCGAGCAGGTAGACCTCGCGCTGCGTGTAGTGGCGCAGGATGTATTTCAGGTATTTCTCGGGCATGAGGCCCTTTGGCCTCACCCATCCCCATATGGCCACGGGCAGGCCGGGCGGGAAGATCAGGTACATGGCGAGGTTGGGGTCCATGCCCAACCCGAGCCACAGGCCGATGTACCCTCCCCCGCACACGACGGCGAGGATGACGGCGGCGAGGCACTGCCGCCAGCTCATCCCCATGAACACCTTCGATTCGATGGTGGTCAATTCCCTGTAGACGGGCATCTGCAACGCCATGATGATTGCTTCCTTTCGTGGATTGCGTTGTGTTTCATTCGCCGCCGAAGAGCTTCTTGGCGACGGAGTTGGCCGCCATGACGACGCCGATGAGCATGACGCTCGCCAGGAGCAGGCCGGTGAAGTTGCCCATCACCCAGCCGGAGAGGCTGTCGCCGTCCTTGAACTTGCTCGGGTTGAGCGTGCCGCCCACGAGCGTGCGGTACATGAGGATCGCCAGATACAGGGTCGCGCACTGGAACACCAGCGACGCGTACTGCTTGAAGTAGTTGATGCCCCACTGGCGGGTCTCCTCCTGGGCGATGAACGCGATCGGCAGCGGGTTGAACGCGGTGAGCATGTATATCTGCACGAAACGCAGGAGGATGACGACGGTGACGACGATGGTCGCGCCCTTGGAGACGAGGAACGGGATGAGCAGCAGGATCAGGCACGGTATCTGGCCCATCCAGCCGGCGGAGTCGATGGCGTCGCGCATGCTGTCGCCAAGGCCGAGGCCCGACGACGCGCCGCTGGTGTCCACCGACGACTGGATGCCGCCGAGCACGCTGTCGCCAATCTCGTCGATGGCCTGGAGCATGAGCTCGCTGTGCTGGGCCGCGGTGAACACGAGCGTGAGCTTGAACATCGCCATGGCGACGAGCTTGACGCCCAGCTCTCGGTCGCCGTCCGCCCGGGTGCTGACCCTGGCGAGTTCCAGGACGCACATGATCGCCAGTATCGTGCTGGCTATAGGTTTGACCGCCGAGAGGGCGACGGTCAGGCTCAACTGGTACATGTCCGCGTTGTATTCGGCGGGGGTCTTCAGCAGGTCGGCCACGAGGTCGTCGCCGACGCCGGACCCTATCGAGTTGAGGATGCCGACGATGAAATCGACCATGCGTGGCCTCCCGTCTACAGGGCGATGTTGGAGAACAGGGCCGCGGCCGCGATGATCAGGCCGCCGCCGACGACCTGCCAGACGCCCGACTGGGTGGCGGGGCCGTTCTGGTCCTTCAGGCCGCCCGCCAGGGTGACCACGCCCCACACGGCCCACAGGCCTCCGCCGATGATGGCGAACTGGCTGAAAAGCTGCAACGCGCTGGTGACGACGCTGCCGCTGTCTGCCGCGATGGTGATTCCGTACATGATGTTTTCCTTTCGACTTGTTTTGAATGACATGACCACGGTATGGCCGTCGAGAAGGCTCCGGTTTGGACGTTCCCGACGAACCCGAAGAGGCTCGGACGATGGTATGGAAAAGGCCCCGCCGACCGTTCGCCGGTGGGGCCTTGGACGCGTCCGGGAAGGGAAGGGATCCGGGCGCGCCCGTGGGCCCGTGCGGCGGATCATGGCGAACGGTCCGCCGCGGGCCCGGGGTCAGGTTCGTCGGATCACTCCTCCGAGCCCTCGGCGTCGGCCGGGGCCTTCGCCGCGCGTCGGCGGGACGCGATCAGCAGGCCCGCGCCGCCGCCGACCGCGACGAGCACGGCCAGGACGATCGGGACGATGCCCGCGCCGGTGACGGCGAGCGGCTTGGGACGGTAGCCGTTCCAGTCGTCCGGGTTGGAGTCCACCGTGGTGTCCTCGCACAGGGTGCGGCCGGAGACGGTGACCTGCTTGAGGCCTTCCGCCTTGCCGGCGTCGCCGTCGACGGCCTGGTCGCCCTCGGTCCTGCCGGACTGGTCGCCGAGCTGGTCGGTGACGGGGCATTCGACGAGCGGGGTGCCGGTGACCTTGGCGCGGTCGGTGTGGTGGCCGCCCTCGGCCACGCCCTTGAGGGTGCCGGTCACGGTCACGGACTCGCCGGGCTTGAGGACCAGGGTGTCCCAGTTGGCCGGGGTCCTGATGTCCTCGACCTTGCCCAGTCCGGCGATGGTGCCGTCGGTGAGCTTCAGGTCCTTGGCCTGGAACCACGCTCCCTCGCCGGTCGTCGGATCGACCTTGCTGGTGTTGGTGATCTTGAACGCGATCTCCAACGAGTCGCCGTCCATCTTGAGCGCCTGCTTGACGTCGTCGCGGTCGCCGAGCTTCTCGCCGGACTTCACGTCGTACTTCTCCAGGTGCAGGCTCGGGGTCATGTCGGGCGTGCGGGTCCACACGACGTTGGATTCGAGGTCCTTGCCGTTGAAGTGCTCGGTGAACCGGTTCTCGACGCGGTCGGCGGTCTTGATGCGCTTGCACTGGATGTACGCGCGCCAGCCGTTCTCGTGGGCGGTGTCGGCCGAGACGAGCTTGCGGTAGGCCTCGGTGGCCTCGACGGTCACGACGCCCTGGTCGTCCGCGGACGCGGTGAACAGGTCGCCGCCGAACTTCGAGCCGTCGAAGCCGCTGCCGGCGAGCTTCGCGCCCTTGGCGGCGATGATCTCGCCGTCGCGGTACAGGTCGCGGGTCGCGTACACGGCCCACTGGCCGGTGTACTGGTCGTGCTCGACGTCAAGTTGGTCGGTGATGGACCACCGGTCGACCTGCGGGTAGGCGCGGTCGGCGGGGATCACGCTGGAATCGAGCCTGTAGAGGAACGTGCGGCCCTCGTACACGCTCTTGCCGTTGACGGAATCGCCGCCGACCTTGACGGTCACATCCTTGGCCGGGTTGACCGGCTTGAGCGGGTTGGACACCTCGTTGGTCTCGGCCTTCGTGTCGTTGGTGACCTGGACGGCCTTGTTCCTGACGGTGTAGCCGTCCGTGACCTTGACGACCTTGTACGGCATGACGACCTGGTATTCCTGGCCGAGCAGCGTCTGGTCGATGGCCGGCTCGTTGAGCGGGTCGTGCCCGCTCGCGGAGGCGTAGGCGGCGAGGTCCTCGGGCTGCGGGTCGCCCGGGATGGTCCTGCCGGTCTTCGGCACGAACGTGTCCACGGTCTTCGCGTACACGTAGGCGACGCCGTCGCGGACCTGGACGTTGAACCTGCCGGTCACGTCCTCACCGGACTGGTCGAGCACCTCGATGTCGGACGGGAGGATGCTCACGTACTGCTCGTCGTAGTCGTCGGTGATGCCGGCGCGCCACACGCGGTACGCGTTGTCCTTCTGCTTCAGATCGAGCGTGACCGTGTAGTTGCCGGTGTCGCCGAGCAGCATGGTCTTGCCGTCGATGGTGACGGTCGGGTCGCCCTGCGCGGAGGACTGGGTGTCCTTCTTGCTCGGGTCGTGCTTGGGCGGGTTGATCTCCACGATGTTGGACGGGGTGACACTGCCGTTCAGGGTCAGCGCCCACTGGTTGCCGACCTTCACGGTCGTGGGCGCGTCCTCGCTCACGGTGCCCTCGAAGCGGACCTGGACCTGCGGGTGCGAGCCCTTCGTCCAGTGTTCCTGCACGTACTTGTCGGAGTAGGCGATGGTGAGCTCATGGCTCGCGTCGTCCCATGCGGCCGTGTAGTCGCCCTCGACGCCCATCTGGGGGTCGGCGGTGACGAGCTGGTCGCCGGTGGCGAGGTCGGTGATCTCGAGGGTCTGCTTGTCCGGGATCAGGTACTGGTCGTACGTGTCGGTGTCACGGACGTGCACGACGTCGTAGGCCAGGTCGGCCGGCAGCTGCGGCTTCGTGGTCAGGCGGTATTCGACCCTTTGGCCCGGGTACACGACCTTGTCGTTCGCGTCCTGGTTCGCGCCGCCCTGGCTGCCTTCGGCGACGACCTTCTTCTTGACCGGCGGCACGTAGCCGCAGATGTACGGCTCGTTGGTCGGCTGGGTCTCGTCGTTGACCTTCTCGCTGCCCGAGTTGGCCAGCTTGGAGCCGTCGGGGTTCTCGCAGAACGTGAGCTCGTCGCCCGCGGCCTTGTTGAAGTCCTTGCGGACCTGGGCCGCGCCCTTGCCGTCCGCGAAGTCCACGGTGCCGGGCAGGAACAGGGTGATCTGCTTCGGGTTCTTCAGGCCGACCTGCTCCGCGAGGTAGTCGGCGTGCGCCTTGGCGGTGACCTTGGTGCCGTTGACGGTGATGTCGAAGCGGTCGGTCACGTCGCGGCCGGTGTTGATGATGTCCGCGACGCTGGACTTCGCGTCGGTGGCCGCGTCGGCCTCGTACACGCGGATCCGGCTCCTGTCGCCGGTCAGGTCGAACAGGTAGTCGGCCTTGGCGTAGTCGTCGGTCAGGGTGATGTCGTTGACCTTGGCGAGGTCGTTGGCGATGGTGCCGTTGACGACGCTGCCGACCTGGTCGCCGTCGAGGAACTTCATGGTGTCCGCGCCGGTCTTGTTGGATTCGGACGGGTCGATGACGGCCTCCCATTTGCCGTTCTCGAGGCGGATCCAGCTCTTGTCCGGGTTCGGGCTCCATTCCTTGACGGGCGGCTCGTTGGACGGGATCTCCTGGTCGTTCCACTTCTCCCAGCCGCCGTTGGTCATGGTGACCTTCTCGCCGGCCTTGAGCACGCCCTTGAGGTACGCGCCCTCGACGGTCATGCGCACGGCGCGGTCGGCGGCGGTGTTGTAGGTCGTGTCGAGCAGGGACTTCTTGGCGCTGGCCCACACCTTCGTGCCTTCCTTGTGGATGTCGAACCGGTCGGTGGAGTCCTTGCCGTCGATGGTGACCTCGACGCTGGCCTTGTCCAGGTCGATGTACTTGGCCGCCTTGGCGAAGTCGTCGCCGATCTCGTAGGAGGTCATCTTCCTGGCGAGGTTCCCCGGGAGCTTGCCGTTGACGGTCACGGCGAACGTGTCGCGCTGCACGAACGTCTTCGTGTCGTCGGACGCCTTGTTGGTCCATGCGGGGTCGGACGACTGCGCGGCCTTGGCGGCGTCGACGCTCCACACCTTGTCGGGCTTGGGGTTGCGCACCCAGACGGGCGGTTCGTTCGTGCCGGTGGTCTCGTTGTTCCACGTCTCGGACGCCTTGTTGGTCAGTTTCCTCTGGTCGGCCGCCCAGTCGGCGTTCGGGGCCTTCCTGACGATGCCGCCGATGTACAGCTTGACCTTGCGGCCGGCGGTGCCCAGCGCGGTCCTGGTGAGGAAGACGCTCTTCGCGGTCGCGGTGGTCGTGTGCTTCGCGGTGTCGATGGCGATGTCGAAGTTCGCGGTCTCGTCCTCGCCGTCCACGTACACGCGCACCTGGTCCTTGTGGTCCCAGTCGATCCACTGGCTGCTGGCGGTCCAGTCGTCCTGGATGCTGTAGCTGGTGAACGGGTTCAGGAGGTGGGCGGGGATGCGTCCGTTGACGACGGCGCCGATCGCGTCGCCGGTCACGAACGTGCGGTTGTCGCTGCCCTTGTCGTTGGTGCGCTGCGGGTCGTCGGCCTTCAGCGCCCCGTCGGGGTCGAGCACCCACACCTTGTCGGGCTTCGGGGTGACCTTGCCGACCTGTTCGCTGTTGCCGGTCTGGCAGTCCTTGCCGTCGCCCTGCCAGCATGCCTTCGAATCGTCGGGGATGTCGTAGTCGGCGCCGGTGGGCTTGGCCGCCTGGGGCACGTTGAGCGTGTACCAGCCGGACGCGGGCCTGACGACGTGCGCCTCGACGATGCGCTTGCCCGTCTGGCCGTCATCGATCGAGATCTCGGCCTGGACGGTCTTGCCGTCCTCGTCGGTCACGGTGATCTTGGACGGGTCGTCCGTTTCGGTGCCGCCGATCACGACCTGCTGCGAGCTCACGTCGATGGTGTCGTACAGCCAGAAATGCTCGGAGGCGGAGCTGTGCGCCTTGACGTGCGCGGTGTAGAGGCTGCCGGACGCGATCTGGCCGTTCGGGGCCGTGACCTGTCCGCCGGCCGCGTCGGTCAGCGTCTTGGAGGGCGGCGGGAGCTGCGGCGCGGACCACTGCTCGTTCGCGTCCTTGTCGCCGTTCAGGGCCACGGCGTTCTTCATCCTGCCCTGCTTGGCGAAGCTCACGTCGAACGCGAACCTGCCGGCCGGCCAGCTCTTCCAGGAGGCGTCCATGTCCTTGTAGGAGAAGGACACGTCCTGGCTCGCCTGGTTGCCTATGGTGAACTGCTTACTGGCCTTGCGGGTGGTGCCGTCGACGCCTGTCCAGCGCAGGGTGCTGGTGCCGGTCAGGTTCTCGCTGATCGGGCTGCCGTTGCGGCTGGTGGTGATCGTGTCGGCCACGTTGCGCGTGTCGCCGGCCTTGGTGGTGGTGCCGTTCGCCTTGGTGGACACGCCCAGGTCGTAGTTCACGGGCGGTTCGGCCTGGTTGAGCACGATCGCGATGACCGCGACCGGCGCCTGGTTCATCTCACGGGACGCCAATGCATTAATGGTCGTCGTACCGTCGTTGAAATGGTCGGAGGTGCGGTATCCGACGCCCTGGTAGGTGTAAGTGTTGTTCGGGATGCCGGACGAATTGTAGGCGGCCTTCCACACGTCGGCGTTGAAGGTGCCGTTGGCGCCGGTGTAGTAGTCGCCAGCGCTGCCGGGAGTGTGGACGAAGCCGAGGCCGACGAGGCGGCACTGGGCGTTGGACAGGCCGTCGGCCTTGGAGCGGTCCGCGCATTCCGTGTTCGCCTGGTTCAGCGCCTGGTCGATCGCCTGGTTGGACTGCGCGCCGCCGAGGTTCCTCACGCCGATGCTGGCCATCGCGGCGACGGCGTTCTCGCGGGTGGGCGCGCCCCAGGAGTCCTTGTAGACCCAGCTGACCTTGCCGGTGCCGATGCCGGTGCCGCCGCCGGAGCCGGACCCGGATCCCGCGCCGCCCTCGCCGGCGTACGCCACGCACGGGGAGAGCAGCGTCGCCGCGGCGACGATGCCGGCGACCAGGGGCCTGAGCCCGCGGCGCTTCTTGTCGTTCTTTTCGGAAACCAATGTTCCCTCTCCTTTCAGGGATTCCTGTCTTGCGGGTCGCCCCGGCGGTGCCGCCGGGGCGGGACGTGGGGAACGCGTGTTCCCCCGGTCCGCCGTGGGGCGGGCCCGTCCGGGTGTTCCACGCGGGCGGGCGCCGATAACATGCGATATCGGGCGCGTCCGGTGCACGCACACCATGGAACCACCGTCCGGGGGGCGTCGGTTTGGACATCCG
>OBZW01000305.1_pt1 | contig 36902 bp, 26 predicted proteins | sample 1477021 | NCBI WGS metagenome assembly OBZW01 (sample SAMEA2580262, study PRJEB22360) | human gut metagenome | biome: human gut; feature: human-associated habitat; material: faeces | place: Denmark | collected 2008/2010
TCCCGACACAGGGCGGCAGGTCGTCTTTCAGCCCCCGCTTGTAGCCGTAGAGCGTAACCATCTGGCAGTTTTTTTCTTCGACGTTCATCTGCGAAAGAAGGTCCTCGACACGTGCGTCGATCGGGGCTGTAGGATCTTCGTACACGTCCTTTTTCCCATTTTTGTTGAAATCTATCCAGCCATTTCGGTAGATGGACTTGTTTGTTAATTTGTAGGTATCCGGTATTCGGATTTCCTGTGGCGTTTTGTTTTGCGCCTGCGTGCAGAAGGTCCCTGATAGGACAAGGCACGACGTAAGGATGGCGAGTTTGTTTTTCTTCATGGATTATAATTTGATGTCGTTTAGTTCAACTAATTTGTTAACAATGGCGTATACGGTCAGACCACTGGCACTGTGTACCTGCAATTTCCGGGCGATGTTGCGCCGGTGCGTAACAACGGTGTGTGTGGAGAGGAACAGCCGGTCGGCTATTTCGCGATTTGTCATCCCTTTGACGACACAGACCACGATTTCTTTTTCTCGTGCGCTGAGCGTCTGCTGTTCTTCGTTTTCCACCTCCTCTTCCGGCGGCGTATGGAGGCGTTCCAGCTTGTGGCGAATCTCGTCCGGGCTGTCGTAGATGCTGATCTGGTCGTCGTAAGGCCGCAGCAGGGCATGGTCGGCAACGGCATACAGCAGGGCTATGCACTTCATCTCCGTACAGCCGGTCTCCTCCCTGAGAAGTTGCATGGTGTAACAACCGGGGAGCGATGGGTTGATAATCAGCATGTCCGGTTTGTGCGAGCGAAGTGTCTCTTGCAAAAGCTCCGCAGTGGCAATTTCGATGATCTGGATGCGGAATCCGGGAAGCCGCTTCAATACCGCTTCGAGCCCGCTACGGATGATAGCGGACGGTTCGGCAATCGCTATGTTTAATAAAGTGCTCATAGGCATCACTGTATTGTTTTTTCGAGAGCTAAGATCGCCGGCACGAAAAGGTAGTCTTCTACATGGTTGTGGGATGACAGGTCTTGTTCGGTTGCAAAAATATCAAACAGGACGCTATTCAGCAAGTTGCTTCCGGGGCCCGGATAATATTTGATCAGGATGTTTTTCAACTCAATGATCTTCATCTCGATCTGGTCGTGATGTTTCCGGAAGATCGTGATATTGTATTTCGGATCTTTCACGCCTTTTAGCAATCCCCGTACATAAGGGAATACTGTCTTTTCCTCATACGACATATGTTTGTTTACCTCCGTTGCGTAGTCGTCGAAAAATTTGGTAATGACGAACGCCACGTCTTTCGGGCAGTCTGCAATCGCATCTGTCAGTTTGCGGCGGATATGGGGTAGCCGGAAGTCCAGAAAATAGGCGTGTGCATTATGCAGATAAGTGATCAAAGCCTCAATCGACAGGCATTTGTCAATGTTTGTCATCGGTGCGGATACCTCTTCCGTCAGAAAGTTCACGACGGTGAGGAACGTGCAGGGATCGACACCATTTTGGCGGCATACCTCTCCGATGTTCTTTTCACCGAATCCGAGTGCAATACCGAAGCGGCTCATAACAAGTACCATCGGATAATTCTCGCAGATCAGATCACTCATTTTATCGGTTTCCCGATATTTACCATTCTTATACATAGGCTTTTCTCTCTTGTCTTGGTGTTTGAATAGCCAAAGATACATAAAAAATAGATTCCGCAGGCTGTGTTTAAGGAATTAGTGGGTTCGGGAAACCAGATAGTTTCAACTAAAAAAAAGTTTGAAACTAAAGTTTCGCAGAATTGCTTGCTTTGAAACTAAAGTTTCCCCGGTTGAAACAAAAGTTTCCTCGGACGAAACTTTTGTTTCATTGAGAGAAACCGTTTGTGCCAAGTCTTGAAACCATTTGTGCCAAGTCGTGAAACTTAAAAAAATATCAGTCTTGTATAGGGGTTAAAAAGGGCTGTTTTTGGCAGTAATTCGCAAAAAAGGAGTTTTTTGCATTTGGGTGATTTTTGTAACAATCTGATTAATAGGAATGTGCTGATTTATATAATGTACGCGTAAATGAGGAATTTTAGGGGTGAAATAGGGCGTAAAATCAGATATAAGATGTTGAGCTTTAAAAGGATAGGATTTCATTTCAAAAGACAATAGTTAACAAACGTACGATAGAACTGAACTTTTTATAAACATTAGTATTAATATTAAATTTAGAATTATGAACAAAAAGTTTTCTACTCTTTTGGCAGGACTTGCATTGTTAGGTGCGATGAATGCCAATGCAGGGGATCCTGTAACATCCTTGAAGAAGACAGGTAATGGTTTGTACCAATTGAAAGCTGATGATGGAGTGTTGGCTATGACTCCTAATGGTGCTTTGAGATTGGAAGCAACTACTACTTCTGCAAATTTAGCAAGCACATTGTGGTGTGTTGAAGTAATAGAAGAAGGTTATGGTAAAGCTCCTATCTTTGACTTTACAAATAAGGCTACTGGCCAGCGTCTGGATATCCAGTATGCAGGTACTTTGTTAGAAGGTTTGAGCGGAAGTACACCTACTTATACTGATACTGATTCTACCCGTGTAGGTGGTGAAGTTTCAGGTTGGGCTTATTTGAACCAGTACACCTCTATTCCGGCAGCAGAACAAGCAGGTAAGACTTTGTATTCTTATTTTAAAGCTGACTCTGTAATCGGTTTGGTTGCTAATAGTACAAATATTCAGGTCACAAAATTGGCTGCTGCTGATGCTTATGCAGATGCTGCTACGGGAAATGATTTAACAAAATTTTCTCTTGTAGAGGCTGACATGATCCGTTTGCAGGCTCCTGAAATCAATACGATTTTAGGTTTACAAGCTGCTGACAAGGGTGTTGCTTTAACATTCACTCCGGACGAACAGGGTGAAAAGGTCGCTGTTGCCAATCCGTTTAACGGAAAGAATGCTGGTAAGTTCCTGACTGAAGCAACTACTGGCGCTGATGCTAATGATTATGTATTTGTATTAACTACTGATAGCTCTTATCTGCGTGTCGATACTGCTATCGTCAATGAAAGTGGCGAAAGATTCCGCGCTTTCAAGTGGTCTGATTTGAGCTATGCTAAACGTCAGGCAAGTACAGCTGCAACAAAGCCGACTTCTGCAGCCGATTCTATTAGCAGAGTAACAGGCCTTGTAGATCAGTATAAGTTTGCTTTCTCATACTATCCTTCAAAAGATAGCTTGGTAATCCAGGTTAAATCTGCAATGGATTATGATCCGAAAAGTGCTACTAATGGTTCTAATTGGGTTGCTGATGCAGCTGCAGCAGTACTTCCTACAGCTGCTGGTGCGAAAGGTGAGAACAACTTTGTGACTGTTCAGGATTTGATCAAAGATAAAGTTCGTATCGTAACAATCTATGACAAGAAAGAAACAAATATTTCTTTAGGTTATAAAGGCTGCGATGCTGTTTACAACGGCCGTACCTCTGTTGCTGATGGTCTGTATTTCATCATGAACCAGAAAGGTCAGTATTTGGCTTCTCCGATCCATAAGAATGGAACATCTTTGGAATGGGTTACTGTTAAGGCTGACGAACAGCTTCCTGCTCACATGCCGGCTTACCAGTGGGTTGTATTGAAAAAGAATACAGGTGATAAAGTAAAAGATTATTCTCCTGTAAACGTAACGAACCGTGAATATCCGACTCAGACAACTTTATCTCAGTTGATGCAGGCTGAAGGTGCAAAATATATGACTGCTTCTGATGCTCTTTATCAGAGTGAAGATTCCTTGATCTTTGTACAGGTTAAAGATGCTGAAGGTGTTAAAGGTAATGCTGCATTGATCGCTGAAGCTTATCAGGATACATTGTTAGGTTACAAGAATATTCCGGATGCCAAGTTCTTCTTGGATGAATATACATTCAAATATCTGCACCCGTATGCAACTGGTGAAAATAGCAAGTATCTGGCTAAGGGTGACGGTAAAGACTCTCTGTTGAATGTGTTGAATGGTAAGGATGCTTTCCGCTTGGTTGAAAAGAAATGGGCTACATTTGGTTATGCAGGTACTGCTGCTGAATTGAACAGAGCTGGTATCAAAAAACTTTATAGAGTTTCTTATTCTATTCAGTTGAAAGATGCATTTATGGGTGAAGCTGATGAAGCTAAATATGCAATGTCTAAATATTTCGGTGCTCCTGCTGACAGTTTCTTCTTCAAAGAAAATAATCATTATGAAGGCGAATGTTTCTATGCTATCGTAAAGGCAAACAATACAGCTATCGGTACTGTTAAAGCTGGTGTAACAGATGATATCCTGGATGCAACAGTAAAAGTTCAGCCATTGGGTGAAACAAGAACCTCTGCATTTGCAATCAATCCGGACAACACTCCGTTGTATCGTCGTTTCAACAACGTAAATCTGGATGAAAGCGCAACTGACGGTCGTGATAGCTTGAGATTCTTCGAAAATGTTCGTAAAGAATATTTGATGGACGAAAATAACCGTGAGGGTGGCTTGATGGATGCAAATGTAGACTATGTTGGTATGTGGACTGCAGACAAGGCTACTGGTTTGGCATTCCAGATCGATACAGCTTGGGTTGGTCGTGGTCATGGTTATATCAAACCTCAGTACCTGATCTCTGTAAATCATAAAGATTTCGAAGGCGTGGAAGGTTCTCCTTGTACAGAAGGTGCTCCTCATATCAAACCTGACGGAACTCTGACTGACGATCCTATGGAATGTAAACATGCTCATCCGGCAATTCCGGGCTTCGAAAGAGCTAAATATCTGGTTAGCTTCCAGGATTCAGTTGTTCTTTACGGTCAGGATAAGCCTTATGCGGATATTGCAGGTGGTTACACTCGCGTAGGTTTCGTTGAAGGTATCCGTATTGCTGATACATTGTGGGTATTGCCGGCTGAATACAGAAGCGTGGCTAACGATAAGATCGATTTCAAGGAATTGGCAAAGGTAGATTCTACTATGCGTGCTGATTATGGTGTAGGTATTAAGAACCGTCTGGATGGTGACGATCACAAGAACTACACTTGGTCATTCCGCTATGTACATCCTGAAAATGCTGCTAACGTAACAGCCGAAGGTAAAGAAAATTCATTCTTGTTCGAATCTAACAACTATGATGGCGAAAAGATCGCTCCTGAAAATGCAGCATGGTTGAAGATCCAGAACGGATGTGTAGTTCTGACAAAAGATCCTTCTTTGTTCTCTAACGCTAAGACCGGTGGTGACGGTGCCCTGATCTTCAATGTTGAAAATAAAGAAAACGACGAGTTGGCAACAGACAACGAAGAAATTGCAACATCAGAAGTAACAGTAATCGCTCAACAGGGTGCTGTACGTGTTGCTAACGCTGCCGGTAAGAAAGTTGTTGTAACTAATATCTTAGGTCAGACAGTAGCTAACACGGTTATCACTTCAAGCGATGCTACAATTGCTGCTCCTCAGGGTGTAGTTGTAGTAGCTGTTGAAGGTGAAGAGGCTGTTAAGGCTATCGTTAAGTAATAACGACATATTCATCATAAGGTAGAGATATGATCATCGTATCTCTACTTAGATTGAAATAAAGATTTTATAAATCAAATAATGACCACGTGTCCGGTCTTTCCGACCGTTCAATTACCCCGCGAGGGCGAACAAGTGGTACATTAATACTAAAGTAAAAAATAAGAACGCTGCCTGTACTTCTGTGAGGAAGGAAAGCAGACAAAAAACAAGCCCCGGTGGAGTAATTCTGCCGGGGTTTCGTTGTTATTATGATAAAGGTTTAGCCCAAATGGTTAAAGTGCTGCAAACCGTTCATCCCCATTTGCAGTCACCGCCGTACATTCCATTTCGACCAGCCAGCCGGTCCGGCAAACCGGAGCACGTACGATGATATAAGGAAAGGCGGGATGGTGCTCATCCATATATTGCTTGACTCGTGCATAATCAGCCGTATCGCGGATATAGATTACCGCCTGCATGATATCATTCAAAGTGGCATCCGCTTCTTTCAGCAGGGCTTCGATGTTTTCGATCATACGGGAAGCCTGTTTCATGACATCGCCGGCATGTACGATTTCCCCGTATCGGTCGATGCTGGCCGTGCCGGATATAAAAATATGGCGACGGTCGCCGTATGTGACAGCTGTGCCCCGTTCGAACGTAACACCATATTCATATGTACGGTTCAAGTGTTCGGGAGCATATAGATAGCGGATTTGTTCGGGACGGATACCGGAAACAGCATATGTGTCCATTGTCACAAATACCATCGGGTCGAAATAGCGGCCCTCGATCCCTGTACTGGCGATGAAGTGAGTCTCTTCCGTCAGGTTCTGTGTCGCGAACACTTCTTTACGGGCTTTTACCACACCTGGATAATTTACGTCTACATTCTGTACGAAGATCCACGTGCGCAGGCAGTTTGCCGCCAATGTGCAATTGGCTTCCGTCAATCGCAGGATATAATCGCGGAAAATCAGGCGGGTCTGATATTCCGAATTGGCCGCCCTGTTGCACTGGTTGGCGCCTAAAAGCTGGCCGTATGCACCGTGATGCGCCTCAAACAATCCGCTTGGCAATACCTGTGTTTGCACACCTGTCTGCAACCAGGCCCACAGTGCAATCTTCGTACCGTTCATCGGAGCCTGCTGTACGATTGACAGTGCGCAGTAGGGGAAAAGCCGTTCCCGTTCCATCAGTTCATCCGTCTGGTTGGTGACGTCGCTCAGGAAATAACGCCGGAAAATGGCAGCCGGATTACCCGGCAACTCTTCGACTGAACGGGTGTAAACATCTTGTATATGCTGTAACTGGGTGTGAAAATCCTCCATGCAGTCCGTCTGTTGGAAGAAGATATGGTATTCCGTTATACCTTTGGAAGATTGGAATGAGGTGATTTGTACCTCTGTCGTGCCGTATGTTTTCCTTATCAGGTTCATGTCTGTGTGTTTTTGCGGTATGAATCGTAAAAATAAGGCTATTTAATGGAAAATTGAAAATTGAGAGTTGAAAATTACTTAATAAAGTAAGGTGTGATACTGTTTGTCAACCGTTCAAGTCCTTCAACTCTATCAATTTGTTTACGATGGCATAGACGGTCAAGCCGCTGGCACTGTGTACCTGTAATTTTCGTGCGATATTCCGTCGGTGTGTGATGACGGTATGGGTGGAGAGATACAACCGGTCTGCAATCTCCCGGTTTGTCATGCCTTTCACCACGCAGACGACAATCTCTTTTTCCCGGCTGCTCAGTGTCTGCTGGTCATCGCTTTCCCCTTCTTCGGGCGGCACTTCTTCGGTGTTGAGGCGTTCCAGCTTGTGCTTCAACTCGTCCGCACTGTCGTATACGGATACCTGGTCGTCGTAGGGGCGAAGCAGGAACGGGTCGCTCACATTATATAAAAGGGCGAAGCATTTCATATCCGGACAGCCGCATTCGTCTTTCAAATGTTGCAGGTTGAAGTTTCCGGGAATGGAAGGATTCATAATCAGAATGTCCGGCTTATAAATGCGTAAGCCCTCTGTCAGACAGTCTGCCGCTGTTATCTCGGATATCTGGATACGGAATCCGGGTAAGCGTTTCAGCAGCGTTTCCAGTCCGCACCGGATGATGGCGGACGATTCGGCTATCGCTATTTTGATGTTAGTGGACATGGCAGGTGGTTTTATTGTTTTTCTAAAGATAGAATAGCTGGTACGAAGATATAGTCTTCTACCCGGTTATGAGAAGCAAGATCCTGTTCCGTCGCGAAGATATCGAATAGGACGCTGTTGAGCAGGTTACTGTCCGGTCCCGGATAATACTTCAGGATCAGGTTCTTCAGTTCCGTAATTTTCATCTCGATCTGGTCGTGCCGCTTACGGAAGATGGTGATGTTATATTTCGGGTCTTTCTTTCCTTCCAGCAAATTACGGACATACGGAAAGACGGTTTTCTCTTCGTACGACATATGTTTGTGTACCTCTTCGGCATATTCGTCGAAAAATCGGCGGATCACGAAAGCCACATCTTTTGGGCAACTCACGATCGCCTCTGTCAGTTTGTGGCGGATATGGGGAAGACGGAAGTTCAGGAAATAGTCGTGTGCATTATGCAGATAAGTGATAAGCGAGGAGATAGAGATATCCTTATGGACTTCTGCTGTCGGGACCGTCTCCGCTTCTGTCAGAAAGTTGACGACAGTCAGGAAAGTATGTGTGTCGATCTTATTCTGCCGGCATACTTCCCCGATGTTTTTCTCTCCGAACCCCAGGTCGATACCGAAGCGGCTCATCACAAGGACCATCGGATAATTCTCGCATATCAGGTCACTCATCTTACTTGTTTCCCTGTATTTTCCGTTCTTCATGTTTCCCATATCTTTTATTATTTGTATAGTAGGTTGATTATAAGCATGCATATTGAGGTTCATCCACCGGTACGACAGCTATGCATTCCGTTTCGATCAGCCAGCCCGGACGGCACACGGGAGCATGTACGATCAGATGGGGGAACGACGGATACCGGCTTTCGATATATTGCTTGACCACGACATAATCGGCTGGGTCACGCAAGTAGACGATCGCCTGCATAATGTCTTGCAATCCGGCACCCGCTTCCTGCAATAAGACGTCGATATTTTCCAGCATACGTTCCGCCTGTTTCAGGATATCCCCCGGATATACGATCTCGCCTTTGTTGTCGATGCTCGCGGTTCCGGAGATGAAGATTTGTTTCCGGTCGCCATAGATTACGGCTGTCCCCCGTTCGAAAGTCACCCCGTATTCGTAGGTCGGATTCAGATGGGTGGGAGCATAGAGAAACTGGATTTGCCCGGGTTGCAAACCTTTTACGGCATAGGTATCCATCTGGACAAAAACGTTCGGATCGGCATGGCGTCCTTCTATTCCCGTACTGGAAATATAATGAGTTTTTTCCGTCAGGTCTTGCGTGACGAAAACCTCTTTGCGAGCCTTGACGACACCGGCATAGTTGACATCCACATTTTGGACGAAGAACCAGGTACGAATGCAATCGTTTGCCAACTTGCATCCCTGTTCGGTCAGTTGCAACACGTAATCGTTCAGCAAAAGTCGTGTCTGGTATTCGGAGTTGGAAGCTCTGTTGCAAGAGCCTCCGGTCCAGTATTGTGTATAGTGGTTGTGTTTGGCCTTCGACATTCCGTTTTTGATCGTTTCGACGGTGATACCGGTCTGGAACCAAATCCACATGGCTATTTTGCTCCCGTTCAGTGGAGCCTGTTCCACAACGGAAAGCGGGCAATAGGAATTTTCGCATTCCCAGGCCATCACTAAATCGGCCTGGTTGGCTGTGTCGCTCAGGAAATAGCGTCGGAAAACGGCAGTCGCATTCTTGGGTAATGCCTCTTGGACAACTGCCGCATAGGCCTGCTGGAGGTTCTGAAGTTGTCCGGAAAACGGCAATGTTTGGTCTGTAATAGCGAGCAGGACGTGATATTCGGTTACCCCGCCTTTCCCGGCAAAAGAAGAAATTTGAACTTCGACAGCTTTGTCTGTATATGTCTTTTTGATATAATCCATGTAATATGTGCTTTCTCTTATTCTTTAGCTCCGTTATTGATCCAATCGTCAAGCAACGTCAGGGTGCTGGACGTTGTAATGATGTTGGTATGATCGTATTTGACAATGTTCTCGTGCAAGATGACGTGCAAGAAACTTTCCTCCGCACTTCCCGGCTTGACCAGCTTCAGCCCTTCCTCGCTTTTATCGGCTACGACATCGACCAGCGCCTTGTAGCTTTTACCTTCCGTAAGGTACAGCCCTGCAGCAGGTTCCGTACTCCCTCCGTGGCAAGCCGTACAGGAACGGTTGAAGATTTCGGTCTGGACGCTGTTGAACATACCGGCGTCCAGATTTCCGGCGTTCAGCCGTATAGTATCCGTCTGTTCCGTATAGTCGGCGGCATAAAAACTAGCGATCCTTTTGCGTAGCTTGTTGATGACACAAACTTCGATCTGTGTGACCTCGCTGGGAATACCGGCCAAGACCATGTCTATCGTCCCGTCGTCTGTCTGGCTAATCCCTTTTGCTGTTTGGGCGAAAGCATTGTCGGGAGTGAATCCGGCCAGCACGACGCTGTAACCGCCCGGCCAGGAATCTACCCCGCTGATTTTGGCGGTCAACTTCACCGTCCCTCCCTCTCTTTCCGTCTGATTGTTTTCATCATATATCTTGCCGTCGTCGCAGGAGATGGCAAGACCGGAAAAGAGCAACAGCCCGGAGATGAATGAATAAATTTCTTTTTTCATGACGTTGAGATTAGAAAGTGTACTGAAGTAAGACAGTTCCGGAATGCATGGCTAATCCTAAGTCGTCGTTGTCGCGATCAAGCTGCGTGTCGTGTCCGGTACGCCCGATGAATTGGTACATGGCTTGCAGTTTCAGGTTACAGCCGGTGAAGAAATAGTTGAATCCGACGGCCGGCATATTCAGGAAACCGTTTGTGTCCAATCCATTGCGGTTGAAGAAGTCATAGCGGGCTGTCGCCTGCAATTTATTGGTAACGAAATAACCGCCTTGCACATACCCTCCTAAGTAATTATAGCTCTCGTTGATTTTCTGCCGTTTGGTAAAACCTACGTTCATATAATAGATTTCAGCACCGAGGTACAGGCGGTTCTTCAGCATGGCGAATTCGGCTCCTGCACGGAAGTCGTTCGTACTTTCGCTCTCGCTCTCCACATTCAATGAAGTGGAAAGGCCGAACAGCATTTTGTCTTCCTTCAAACGGTTCGGACTGCCCTGGTTGGACGGCATGACGCCTTTCGGCATGTAAGTGACGCGGCCGGCATACAGCAATGACGGGATATGCCAGTCGTCGCTGAACGTTTTGGACGCTACGTTGACGGTACTTCCCGTTCCGTTGAAGATCCCCACTTCGTAGCCGAACTTCTCCTTTACCAATCCATGCACTTCCACTCCGAGATCGAATCCCATGCCGATATTCGGTGTCACGGCATTAAGAGAATAAGGCAGGATAACGGATGAGGTGAGCGATGTCGGCAATGTCGGCATTAACGTTTCGCCCAACGTAGTCAGGTAAGCGTGTGAGAACGGAGTCTTGAACTTGCCGACACGTATAGCAAAACTTTTCTTCATCTCTACGTCGAACCAAGCCTGTTGCAAGATGTTCCCTCCGCTTCCGGCTGCATTGATGGAGAGGTTGAATGTCACCCGGTTGAATGCCTTGCCCGTAAAACCGAGGATGGCATAAGGGATCGAGAAACCGCTGTTGTGTATATTATCCTGATTGTAGGCCGGGTCCAGTCCTTCATCATCGTAGTAATTGATATTGGCACTGGTCTGAACCAGCATATAAGGTTTGAAAACGAAATCTCCCTTTTTGGTGGCGATCGTAAAACCTTCTTTGCCGTTTAGTGATACGACACCGTTTTCCGTATCTTCCTCATATTGGGCTATGGCGGACAACGGCAAGAGTAATAATGCTGCAATTATGATTATCAGTTGTTTCATTTTAGTTTGTCTTATGGATAAATTATAAGGAGTTGAGGAATGCGATCACTGCCTCACGCTCTTCCTTGCTCATTTGTTTGAATAAATTTTTGGAGGCTTCTCCTTCGCCACCATGCCACATGATGGCTTCGGTCAGGTTGCGGGCGCGTCCATCGTGGAGGAAATAGGTATGACCGTTGACTTTCTCCTGCAGTCCGATACCCCAGAGCGGCGTGGTACGCCATTCGTTTCCTCGTGCCAAGCCGCTGACATAATTGTCGTTCAACCCGACTCCCATGATTTCCGACCCCATGTCATGTAGCAGGAAATCCGAATAAGGATGAATGGTTTGTCCGCCGAGCCAAGGCAAACGTGTGCCGTTGAGCAGAGTGGAACCGCCCGCTTGCGTATGCAGTGTAGTGACGTGACAGAGATGACATTTTGCCTCGTAAAACTTTTGTTCTCCCAAGATGACCTGCGGATCGTTTATGTTGCGTCGCGCCGGAACGCCGAGGCTTTGCATATAAAGGTCCACATCTTCCATATCGGCGGTCGATATGTCGAGCTGGTCGTACGAGAGTCCCATCATGCTGCCCTGGTTGATCTGAGCCTGCCCTTCGCAAATCTCTTCCGGATAGCGGCTGTTTGTCACACCCATATCGCTTGAGAAGCCCAGTTCGACGGTCAGGTCGAGATGCTGTGCCTTGTTACCGGAAAGGCCGACACCGGTGACGCCCTTTTCGGTGATATAGTTGCAACGTCCGCTGATGCCATATTCAGGATAATTGCTTTTGGCTGCGAGCGCTTCGATTTCCCGACGGTCGATAGCCATCATCTGTCCCATGCCGACGTGGCGTAACGGGATGCGTACGGTACAGAACAAATCTTCCGGGGCGATACTGTCTTTATACCATTCGGTTATCGTGTAATTAGGTTTGCATAGTTCGTAAGTTTCCCCGTCGGGGAAAGAAAAAGTCTGTTTGTCGTATGTGACGGACAGCTTACCTTCTGGTTTGACGCCGTAGATGGCCTGATCGTGCAATACACGCCCATAGTCGCGGAAGAAAGCACCGTTGCGACGGGAAATATAAACCAGCATGGAAGAGAAACCGTAGTTGCCTGATCCGCCGTTCTCCCACAATGTCGGTTTGGTTCTTCCTGCATTGCGGTGGCAACTGCCGCAAGAATAACCGGCATAGACAGGTCCGAGGCCACCTCCGTCGCCGTTGTTACTGGTGCGTACGTCGTCGTAGAGGCCGTCGCCGTTGTTGAAACGGATCGAGTTGGCTCCTGTTATCCAGTCGGCGTTCGTATCATAGGCGACCGATGAGTTTAGGAAAATCGTTGAAGTCCCTGCTGACAGCGCATATCCGTTCGGGACATCTATTTTATCCATATCCATTTTATCGTCCTCTTCACAAGCTACGCATGAAAAGAGCAGGAATAGCGAGGATGCTAACAGGTAAGATTGCTTCATATCATTTTATTGGTTTTCTGAATTTGTTTCCGAATAACGCGAGTCACATTGTGTAATAACTCTGAAACCCTGAAACAGCGGGCATTTGTCTGCTGCTTCAAGGTTTGTCATGATCTATTATCAAGTTTGTAGTCTCAGAGGCATGTTTATTTTGCTCCGTCGACAGTACGGGGTTGTCCGTCTTTGAACAGGAGATATTCCAATGTATGGTAACCACGTACGCTCTGTGCAGCTCCGATGGCTTCGTCTTCTTCGTCGAAGTTTCCGCTCCATTCCAGATCATCCCAGTTCTGGGAATTCAATACCTGTACGATACCGTTCTGGTCCAGAGGCCAGCTGTCCATGTTCGGGTCCAAGCCTAAGTTGGCAACCGGGCCGATAAGGAAAGCTTCGCTCTTTTCCCACGGTTCGCGGGCCGTAATCCATAAGTTGCAGGCCTTTTCGAAGTTGTCGTTGCTCGGGTTCTGTCTGAACTGGTTTACCGCATCCAGCAAAAGCTTGTTCTTTTCCTGCAAGTCTTTATAAGTCGGAAGAACGACTGCATCGACAAACTGTTCGGCTATCGCATCCAAATCATCGTCGTATTCAGGGTCGCCGAAAGTCTGGTTTACATACGGCTTTACTTCGTTCAACAGCAGGTTGGCCAGTTCCATGCAGGTGTTCATTGCAGCAACAGCCTCTTCGCTGTCAATGTTATTGCGGAACGGTTGCGGAATAGCCTGAATCGCCTTTGCAGAAGCGAAAATCAGTGTTTTGATTTCTTCGTCGAGATCCGGATTGGTAGAAGCGATCAGTTTGGAAAGCGAGTGCTCTGCGATATCCCCTTCATCGTCGAAATCTTTGTAAGAGTTGAAAGCGCTCAGGTTTCCGTCTACTTTGGACACGTCGTTGTCATCGATACGGCCGTAGTAGGTGTTACGGATGGAGAAAATATTGTTCGTATAGTCGTCTCGCGAGTGCCAGCTATACCATGATTCGACGGCATAAAGACCGCCTTCCTTGTCACCGCTGGTATATTTGGTATACGGGTCTTTGATCTTGGCGTCACCGACTTCGTTGGCGATGTTCCACATACCGCTTTCGATCATTTCCTCGATACACGAAAGAGGGCTTTGGTAAGCGCCGGCAGTCTGATCTTTGAAGATAGTGGCGTATGGACCGTGTGAACCTTGCTCGTCGACATAATCCGTTACCCAGGAATTGTAGAGCGTGGTCGCATCGTTGTTCAGCAACATTGCCACGTTGTACATATAGTTACCCCATGCAACGGCGTTTTCAGAACTGTAGTCCAGGCTGACCGGATCTTTTCCGCCACCATCAGGCGTGGGATCGTCGTTGTCGCTACATGCTCCCATCGAGAATGTCATGGCGAGCGATAAGGCTGCCAGATAGAAATAATTTTTCTTTTTCATTTTATTGATAAGTTATTAAATTGTTTATGTTGTTTTTATTTGCTGAGGAACCAGCCGATGTAGGCGATAGCCAGGCTGAATTCGTTTTCACTGTTATATTTACCGCCTCCGATTTTGCGTGTCGTGTAGTCCGCTTTTACGACAAGGTTAGGTAGAGCGTACCAGTTGGCGCCGGCTGTCCACATACTTACTTTGTTGCGTAAGTCCATCGTGTGTTTGCCTTCGCCTTTCTCCTGCGGGTTGTAGTATTCGTAGCGAACGAACGGATAAATTACAGGCACATTCCTGTTGTCTTTGCAAACCGCACGCAGGTTGAAGCCCACTTCACCACCGTAGCTGACTGCACGTTTGGCGATCGGGGTTGTCTGTGTGTAAGGAGAACCGCCACTCTGGTGGTTGTTGACGTTGCTGAGGTCGTCGGCTTTACTCAGATTACCGTATATCATGTTGGCACGTGCGGTGACATATTTGTTTTTATATTGCAGGTCGGCCGTATAGATGCGCAAAGGTATGTTCCCATATTTGACGTAGGTCTCCGGTTTGTCGGAATTGGCTCCTGTGTTGTGGCAATAGTAGAAGGAACCGCCTATTTTCAATCCCGGTACCCCTAAATAGTTCAGGCGGGCCACGTAGCCCGGCGAGGTGAAGTTGTCTGTTTCGAACAGTCCTTGCTTGCCGCCGGCAACCCATGTATTACGGTCGAAACCGTTGGCGTTCAATCCGGCAACGACCAAAGCCTGATAGTTGAAACGTGTGTAGCCTCGGCCGAACGTACCGAACACTTCGATACCGTTTTCATGCCAGGTGGAAGGAAGGAGAGTCGTTTCGCCTTCCGGACGGGAAGTCCCGAAGAAGTTGATCGGCTCGTGCTGCTCGTTGGTCAAGCCGACCGGGACGATCAGGTGGCCGGCGCGGACATTGAAGGCCGGATGGACAAGACGTGTGATGTGGAATTGTTCCAAAGCGACTTCACCGCCTTTTTCCACCTCCATTTCATATTCTCCGTTTTCTGTGTTCTCTATTTCATAGGCACTTCCCGTACCTCCTGCCTCAAATTCTATTTCTGCTCCTAATATCCATTGGGAATTGAATTTGTAATCGAAAGCCAGGACAAAACGAGGAATGGAGATCGAATTGCGATGGTCTTTCTTGCTTCCGTTGTCCGTACCCCGGAAGCGGTTGATGCCGTAGTCCATAAAATTCGCGAGGATTTCCCCATATCCGCCGAAGCGGAATTTGTTATATCCGGAGGCATAAATATCTGCGGATTGTTCCACTGCGGATTTTCCTGTCGTTGTTTCTTCTTGTTCCTGTGCAAAAGCCGTTGCACAAGAGGTTAGTAGAGTGATTGCTAATAAATTAGTTAACCTTTTCATTGCGTTTTTTAATTTTTGGCAAAATTAGAGGGGCTACGAACGGTGTGCAATCGCAATTAGTAGGTAAAAAGGTGTCGATGTTACCTATTTGTAGGTATTGTGTGCATTTTTACAAGAAAAATATCATGAAATCCCTATAATTAGGGAGGGTAAAGACAAATATACATATTTGTAGGTATTGTGTTAATGATTGTCCGCTCATACCTTTGCTTCTGTCAATTATGTATCATGATTAGGTATAATCGTCGACCGGAACCTTATCGATAGAATGTCAATGTAATGTTTATTTTAAAGTAAATAACAACAGCGGGGATTTTTATTGGTTTTCCTTGCAACAAAAGAAGAACTGTTTTGAGAAAAACGGTTCTTTTTGTTTAAATATCACCCTGATTAGGTAGCAAAAGGCATTTTTTTACTCACATATAGGTATTGTAGGAGGCCGGAGGTGCCCGTATCTTTGCAATGTCATTAAGAAAGTAACACTATTAGTATAATCGCTATATCAAAACCTTTTGCTAATTATGTAAGCATATAAGATGATTAACTATATCGGAAAGTTTTTATTGGTTATTTTCGATATAAAAAAGAAGCCCCTCTGTGAAGAGAGGCTTCTTTTTTATTAGGGGGTCGGTTCCTTTCTTTACAGGGGTATCAATTGTTCGACGAGGGATAATTTGTGTGACACAGTAGTGCCACACAAATTCCATCAGCATGGCACAGCAGTTTCCTCGGCATGGCACAGTCGTTCCCTCGGCAGGAAACAGCCGTTACATAGGTATGGCACAACAGTTACATCGGTATGTAACCGGTCACAGGCTACCAGTCGTATGTTTCGAAATAGGCATCGAACTTGCCTGGATCACCGATGCCACACTGTTCCAGTATATTCAAAATGTTTTTTTGCTCGTTCGGCGAGAGAGGCCGTTCGCCTTTGCGCACTCGATAGTATGTTCTGCGCCCGAAATGGTTCAAGAGCCTGCTGGCAGCTTCTTGCATTTGCCGGTAGGGCATCCGCTCCAGCATTCCGATGAAACCGAGTGCATAAGTCTGCTTGCCGGAAGGGCGGAAATAGGGGCAGTCGCTGGTTTGGTTCTTTTGGTATTTGGGACTGATGACCCGCCATAGTCTCACTTTATCACTGATTTGTTGCTCGGCGATGCGCCTCAGGCAGCCAGTGGCTTTCGGGCAGTCTTGGTTCAGGCAGAGTAGGTAAGCGTCCGGGATGGCGGAAGCGTTGATTTTTTCTTTCATATATTATATAATGTGTTGTAGTCATTTGATCCGCTTGTGACGGACGCTGATGTAAAGATATATAATAATGTAAGGTTTTGCAAGTCTTGATACCATTATTATGCTAAGCAGCCAATACACCGTATTTTGTATATCTTTAACAAAAGGGGAGGCTTTTCCAGGAGGAAATTATGAAATCTGCTGTTTTTGCCGTTTTTTGCCTCCGATGAGGATAAAAGGAGATTAGTTTGTATATGATTGATAATCTTTATTTTAACGGAGATGTGTGGAGACTTGGCGAGTGGTTGAAAACAGTTACTTTTCTGTATGGTTTTAGTTGCTTTTTTGTAATGTAAGTCGTTATTAATAAGAAGTATAGGTATGTGAAAAGAAAAATGGCGAAAAAACGTACGTTTTTTTTCGCCATTTTCACTGCACAAAAATACAACTACTTTTTAAACCTGCAATCCTTTCTCCCAATTATTTTTCCTTTTCTATATTCTTTCTTATCAATCAGATAGCTTATCTTGTACAAACCTATCGCCTTTTTACCACGAACTGCCTGAAATCCAAAAAAAAATGACTAAAAAAAACGTACGTTTTCTCTCGTCAAAATACAGGAATTTGGTAAAAACCTGTTAAACAGGAAGTAAGAACGATATTCAATATACATATTATTATTAATTAAACATTTTAGATTATGAACAAGAGATTTTCTACTCTTTTGGCTGCCGCCCTGGTGGCCGGTAGTTCTTTCTCGGTTTACGCACAGTTGGATGGGCGTAATATCGAGTGGAAGGACGCAAAAGCAGGCCGTGCTTATTACTTGGCTGGTACGCACACGGATAATGTTACCACGTATTTGACAGCTTACACTTTAGAGGGCCGTTATCTTGATAGTGAGATTGTGGTTGCTGACCCTAAAACAGACGCGCAGTGGACTGTTGAAACAAAGAAAGAAGCTGGTGTTACTTATTATGCATTCAAGAGTATTGAGGGAAAACAATACTTGGCTTTTACAAAAGATGCTGCTGGTAACTATGTCGTAGCAGATACAGAGGAAGCAAATGACGCTACAAAAACTTTTCGTTGGTTTACTTTGACTCAATATGGACAGTTGCAGGTTGTTGTTCCTGAAGGAACAATGTTTTTGGGGTTACAGGCCTTAGATGGAACAAACTGGGAGCCTGTATTGTTGGCAGGGCAAGTTGATGGTGTGAAATTTGTAAAAGGGAATTTGGCCCTTTACGAAATCTACAACGATCAGGTTACTGCTGCTGATTTGAACAGAAAATTCGGTGAAGACTACACTTTGGAATTCCCGGAAACGTTGGACGATATGGATGTATTTGAAGGCGTTAACGCTGTGGCTGCGGGTGCAGGTTTCTATTTTGTAGATAACCAAGGTACTGAAGATAAAGATGACGACGAATATGTTGTCTTGTCTAACACTCGTGTTGCTAATTCAGAGTTGAAAGACAATGCTATCGGTTATCGTTACGAACGCATGACTCAGAAAGAATTTGATGCAGCAAAGAAGGATACGAAGATTGACGAAGCTAACCGTGTGTTTTATGCAGAAAGCTCTTACAATTTGCCGGAAAATGCTTATGCTATCGTTCAGAAAGATGTGAAGGTAAAGAAAGGTGCTGTAACTGGTGGCTTTGTTACTTTCGGCAAAGTAACAAACGATGAAACTGTTCGTCAGCTGGCATCTGTTGAATATGACATTCATTCTACTTTGATGGGTATCACCATTGGTAAGGGAACACGTGTTGCTAATACAGAAGTTGCTAACGCAAAAAGATTGATTGTAAATGTAACTGCTAAAAAAGCCAACGATAAGAAGACTTATGCTTTGGGCTTGATGACAACTTATGCCGGAGCTAAGTGGTATGACAAAGTTTCTGCAGCAGACTTCGATCAACCGCAAGGACAATGGTTGGTTGCTAAAGGTTCTGAAGATAACACAATCAAATTGATCAATGTTCAGAAAACTGAGTATATCCAAGATAACATCAAGTTGTATGAAGCTGAAGGTGAAAACACTTACAAAGTACTTGCAGATAATTGGGATTTTGAAACTATCACTTTGACAAAGGTTGAAGATTATGACTACTTGGGTGCAAATGGATATTACAACGCAAAATCTGATGTAGGCCAGAAGTTTGCATTCGTAACAAACGGTATATATGTAAACGAAGGTGCTGCTGATGTCGATCTGTATTTGAAAGCAGGTGCTACAAGCCAGAATGCAACAGTCGTTCCTCACGAAGGTTCTGAATGGGAATTGCTTCGTAACGAAGAAGCAGATGCGGTTACTGCTGAATACAAATATTATGATGGTGAAGACTGGGTTGAATTCAAAGGAACGGGGGATGCGTCAAAAGGCATTCTTCCTGCCGATACAGTCCGTTTGGCTTATGCTTATGAAATCAAATCCGCTAATTTGAGCTTGGCTGGTTCTTGGAAAATGGCTGCTAATGGTTTGAACTTCTATCTGAAAGAAAATGAAGATATGTATTCAATTGTGTATGGAGCCAATTCTTCAGCTTATATCAATGATTTCGCTTGTGTTACGGATTTGATTTCTTCTACAGCTACGGTTAAAAATTTGGAAGGCAATAGTGACTTTGCTAAGGCTACTCCGTTCGAAATCATCGATTTGGATGCCGTTCCCTCTTTGGCAGCTGACAGCAAGCATATGACATTCGAAGCTACTAACAGCATCGGCTTCATCGCTTCTGACGAAAACAACAGCGCAGTGTTGGCTAAAGAAGCTGCTGCTTTGTGGGTTGACTCTGTAAATGCTGAAGGTTATGCAACTCCGAAGTTCTTCATTTCTTACGCAGGCAAGATGATGACAACTGCTGGTAAGTTTAAAGAAATTGTTGAAGAGGCTTATGCTAATGATGAAATCAGCAAGAAAGAATATGCAGAACTTACTGCTAATGAAAATCTTAAATATAAGAATGTAAACCGTATCAAATTTGTAGACGCTGAACGTCTGGCTGGTGAAGATACTTTGGTTATCGCCGATGAAAAGTATACTGGCAAGGATATCGAAGACTTCAAGTTCAAAGTTACTGAAAACGAAGACGGTGACTATGTACTGAAAGCTAATGACAACTATGTATATGTAATCAACGGTAACTTGGTTTACGGTACAGATGCTAAGGAAGCTGAAGCATTCGTAATCGAAGTAACTTCTACTCCGACAGCTAACGAAGGCATCGCAACATCTGAAGTGAAAGTTCTTGCCGGTAACGGTAACGTAACGATCGCAGGTGCAGCCGGTAAGAAAGTTGTTGTAAGCAACATCTTAGGTCAGGTAGTAGCTAACACGGTTGTTTCTTCTGACAATGCTGTAATCGCTGCTCCGGCAGGTGTAGTAGTTGTAGCAGTTGAAGGCGAAGCTGCTGTAAAAGCTATCGTTAAATAACGATTGATACTAAAAAAACAATACTGTTGTCTATCGTAAGGGCGGAGTAGAACCCCGCCCCTACAGACACAATGACATTTTATAATCAAATAATTCTTCGGTTGCGCGGAGGCGAAAGCCTCCAACTACCCTGCGACAGGCGAACAAGCGACCGTATTTAATATTAATAATACTAAAGTAATGAAATTAAAAGTTCTACTGCTTTTCCCTCTGTGAAGACCGGACGGCAGACAAAAAACAGGCCCCGGCGGTATTCGTACTGCCGGGGCTTCGTTGTTCCCTTATCCCTATTTGTAGGTATTTTCCCCAGTTTAACATCCCTCGTCCTTTACAATCCTTTTCAGATAGGGGGAAAAGACGTATCTTTGCACGCCTAAACCGAAATAGACAAGATAAGCTTATGAAGTTTGAAAACGAGAACTGGGCGCAGTTCAAAGGAGAAACCTGGAAAAAGGAGATCAACGTAAGAGACTTTATCCAGAACAATTATAAACCTTATGACGGTGATGATACGTTCCTCGTACCCTCTTCGGAGAAAACGAAGAAAGTGTGGAACAAGCTGACCGAAATGTTTAAGGTGGAAAGGGAAAAAGGAGTATATGACGCCGAAACGAAACTTCCTCAGGGGATTGACACATACGGACCCGGTTACATTGATAAGGAGAACGAAGTAATCGTCGGTCTGCAGACAGACGCCCCGTTGAAACGAGGTATCTTCCCGAAAGGTGGTATCCGCATGGTCGAAAACAGTCTGGAAGCCTATGGCTATCATCTGGACCCGATGACAAAAGAAATCTTCACCAAATACAGAAAGACGCACAACGAAGGTGTTTTTTCAGCCTATACGGACGAGATGGTAGCTGCACGCCGTTCTGCCATTATCACCGGACTGCCTGATGCTTACGGACGCGGACGTATCATCGGTGATTACCGCCGTGTGCCTCTGTACGGAACTCAGATCCTGATCGAAGAGAAGAAACGTTTCCAGAAACGTCTCGATATCCAGGAACTGACGGAAGAGATCATTCAAAGCCGTGAGGAGATAACGGAACAAATCAAAGCGTTGAAAGCATTTGAGAAAATGTGTGCCGGTTATGGTTTCGATGTGACACGCCCGGCCAAGGATGCCCGCGAAGCTGTACAGTATTTGTATCTGGCTTACCTGGCTGCCGTAAAGGACCAGGATGGAGCGGCCATGTCTCTCGGACGTACTTCCACGTTCCTCGATATCTATATCGAAAAGGATATCCGTGAAGGCAAGTTGACGGAAGAAGAGGCACAGGAATTGATCGACCAGTTTATTATCAAACTGCGTATTGTCCGTTTCCTGCGTACTCCGGAATACAACGACCTGTTCTCCGGTGATCCTGTTTGGGTGACAGAATCGCTGGGCGGACAAGGTGTTGACGGCCGTTCGTTGGTGACAAAGACATCTTACCGTTATCTGCATACCTTGTATAATCTCGGCCCGGCGCCCGAACCCAACCTGACGGTGCTTTGGTTCAACAATGCACCGGATAACTGGAAAAACTTCTGTGCGAAAGTATCGATCGATACCTCCGCCATCCAGTACGAGAACGACGATCTGATGCGTCCGGACTATGGCGACGATTACGGTATCGCCTGCTGTGTGTCTCCGATGAAGATCGGTAAGCAGATGCAGTATTTCGGAGCTCGTGCCAACCTGGCAAAGTGCCTGTTGTATGCGATCAATGGCGGACGTGACGAGAAATCGGGCGTGCAGGTGGCTCCCCGCTTCGAGCCGATCACCAGCGAATATCTGGATTACAATGAAGTGATGGAGAAATACGAGCAGATGATGCGCTGGCTGGCTAAAGTCTATGTCAATGCACTGAAGATCATTCACTACATGCACGACAAATATGCGTATGAAGCATTCGAAATGGGGCTTCATGACGGAGATGTGGAACGTATCCGCGCAACCGGTATTGCCGGCCTTTCTATCGTTGCCGACTCGCTGGCTGCCATCCGTGACACAAAAGTGAAAGTAATCCGTGACGAACGTGGTTTGGCTGTCGACTTCGAACGCGAAGGCGAATATGTGCCTTTCGGAAACAATGACGATCGTACGGACAGTATTGCTGTCGACATTACCGAGAAGTTCATGGAATACCTGCGCCAGCATCAGACATACCGCAAGGCCACTCCGACACAGTCTATCCTGACGATCACTTCAAACGTGGTCTACGGAAAGAAAACCGGAACGACTCCCGATGGCCGTCCGGGTGGTACGCCGTTCGCTCCGGGAGCCAATCCGATGAACGGACGCGATACGAAAGGGGCTGTCGCTGCTTTGGCTTCTGTTGCCAAACTGCCGTTCCAGCATGCGCATGACGGTATTTCCTATACATTTGCCGTTTCACCGGCCACCTTGGGCAAGGAGCGCGATATTCAGGTGAGTAATTTAGTGAGCCTTTTGGATGGCTATTTCACGCCTGATGGCGGCCAGCATCTGAATGTGAACGTGTTCGATAAGGACCTGCTGTTAGATGCGATGGAGCACCCGGAGAAATACCCGCAGCTTACGATCCGTGTTTCGGGCTATGCTGTCAATTTCGTCAAGCTGACACGCGAACAGCAGCTCGATGTCATCTCGCGCACTATCAACAGCAGTTTATAATTGTCAATTGTCAATTCTCAATTGTCCATTGATTAATATGTTGGGATACATACATTCTTTAGAGAGTTTCGGGACCGTTGACGGTCCCGGAATTCGCTTTGTCGTTTTTATGCAAGGGTGTCCGCTTCGTTGTCTGTATTGCCACAATCCGGATACTTGGGAGGTAAAGCGTGAGACACCTTATCAGCTGGAACCCGAAGCGTTGCTTGCCGAAGTGCTGCGCTATAAGAATTTTATCGCTAAAGGTGGTGTTACCGTTACTGGTGGCGAGCCTTTGTTACAACCAGAATTCCTTAAAGAGTTTTTCCGCCTTTGCCGTGAGAACGGTATCCATACGGCGTTGGATACTTCCGGCTATATCTGTTCCGGCAAAGCTTTGGAAGTCCTTGAATATGTCGATCTGGTTCTGTTGGACATCAAGACGATCGATGCCGGGCTTCATCCCCGTCTGACTGCTGTGAAACTTGATAACACTTTGCGTTTTCTTGATGAGTTGGAGAAACGCGACATTCCCGTATGGGTCCGCCATGTGGTCGTTCCCGGTCTGACGGATAATGATGAGGATCTGGAAAAATTAGCCGGATACGTCAGCCGCTATAAGGTGATTCAGAAAGCCGAGCTTCTGCCTTATCACACAATGGGAATTTATAAATATGAGGCGCAGGGCCTGGATTATAAGCTGAAAGGTGTGGAACCGCTTTCGGCAGAGCGCCTGGCCAATGCTAAAACGATCTTTAGGAAACACGGGATAAACGTATAAGACTAATCGAGCGTCTGCTCTTTGATGATGATCGGTTTGCGGCTGATCCGGTTGACTGTGCGGACGCTGTCACTTTCAACACTGGTCACATCTCCTTCGCAGTTGGTGAAATAGATGTAATGTCCCATATCCATGAAACGATAAACCTTACACCCTTCATGTTCGAACAGGTATTCGACTTGATAGGAGGAATTGTTTGCTGGTTTTTCCCGCGTAAGGGGTATTTGTGAGACGCATGAAGAAAGCCATGCGCTGCAAATGAGCAGCAGGCCCGCTGAAAATGTATACAAACTTGCTCTTCTCATCTTCGAATATTTTTAAGTTAACATTCAAAGGTAACAATTAAAGAATCACATGGTATGGCCGAAAGGTATTTTACCTATAATTAGGTATATTTTGGTTGTTCCGGAAAACATAACTTTGCTTCATATTGTCATAGTAGATGAGTGTACTTGCTGATAGGGGTCCGTCTATCGGCAGATAAAAATTATCAATTTGAAAAATTCTTTCAATCAGTACCTTACGATTTACCTTTGCAGAGTAATCAAAAAATAGTAGTAACAAATTAAATAGTAAAAATCATGGAACCAATTATCAATTCACAAGTACCCGAATTCAAAGTTCAAGCTTTTCAGAATGGTAATTTCAAGACCGTAAGTAACGAAGATATCAAGGGCAAATGGGCCATCTTTTTCTTCTATCCTGCCGACTTTACATTCGTATGCCCGACCGAATTGGTCGATATGGCTGACAAGTACGGCAAATTTCAGGAAATGGGTGTCGAAGTATACTCTGTAAGTACAGACTCACACTTTGTGCATAAAGCATGGCATGATGCTTCCGAAACAATTCGCAAAATCAAATATCCGATGCTGGCAGACCCGACAGGTGCTTTAAGCCGTGCGTTCGGTGTGATGATCGAAGAAGAGGGTATGGCTTATCGCGGTACATTCCTGGTAAATCCCGAAGGTAAGATCAAGATTGCTGAAATCCATGATAACGGTATCGGCCGTAATGCAGACGAATTGCTTCGTAAAGTTGAAGCTGCCCAGTTTGTTGCTTCTCACCCGAATGAAGTTTGTCCTGCAAAATGGAAAAAAGGCGAAGCAACATTGAAGCCGAGTATCGACTTGGTCGGTAAGATCTAAAGTTATGTTAGACTCTGCAATGAAAGACCAGCTTTCGGGAATTTTCTCCGGACTGGTGTCCCAATATGTATTTGATATACAAGTCGCTCCTGATCATGAAAGTCGTCAGGAGCTGATAGACCTGCTTAGTGATGTGGCATCTTGCTCGGATCATTTGTCATGCAACATTGCCGATGGAGAGGGACTTCAATTTGCAATTGTAAAAGACGGGATGCCTACTGGTATCCGGTTTCGTGCAGTACCCAACGGCCATGAATTTACATCCCTGCTGTTGGCTGTCCTGAATAGTGATGGAAAAGGTAAAAATATACCGGACGAAAGTATCTGTGCACGTGTCAGAGCCTTGAACGGTCCGATCAAGCTGACGACTTATGTTTCTCTTACTTGCACCAACTGTCCGGATGTGGTGCAGGCACTCAATGTCATGGCAACTCTCAACAGCCGCATCACCCATGAAACGGTGGATGGCGCCATCAACCAGAAAGAAGTTGAGGTGATGAAAGTACAGGGAGTCCCTTCTGTTTTCGCCGATGGCAAACTGATCAATGTGGGCCGTAGTGATTTTGGAGAATTGCTTTCCAAACTCGAAGCCCAATACGGAATTAATGAAGGGATTGTTGATAACTCTGTTGAAAAACCTGTTAAGAACTATGATGTGATAGTAGTGGGAGGTGGACCTGCCGGTGCTGCCTCTGCCATCTACTCGGCACGTAAAGGCTTGAATGTTGCAGTGATAGCCGAACGTATCGGTGGACAGGTCAAAGAAACAGTCGGTATCGAGAACCTGATCTCCGTACCTCAGACTACCGGAAAGCAGTTGGCGAACGATCTTCTGACACATATCAACGACTATCCGGTCGATATATTGGAGCATCGTCGTGTAGACAAAGTCGAACTGGACGGAGCGGCGAAACTTCTGACCACTTCTACCGGTGAACGTTTTTCTGCTCCTGCTGTTATCGTGGCGACAGGTGCAAGCTGGCGCAAGTTGAATGTTCCGGGCGAAGCGGAATATATCGGGAGGGGGGTCGCTTTTTGTCCTCACTGCGACGGTCCATTCTATAAAGACAAGCACGTAGCGGTTGTCGGCGGTGGAAATTCGGGTATTGAAGCGGCTATAGATTTGGCAGGCATTTGCTCGAAAGTGACGGTGCTGGAGTTTATGGACGAGCTGAAAGCCGATCAAGTGCTGCAGGAAAAAGCGAAGAGCCTGCCGAATGTGGAAATTTTCTTGCATTCCCAATCTTTGGAAGTGATCGGTAACGGCGATAAGGTGACAGGTCTTCGTGTAAAAGACCGTAAGACGGAAGTGGAGCGGGTGATTGATCTGGATGGTATCTTCGTCCAAATTGGTCTGGCTGCCAATAGCGGCGTGTTCCGCGATGTTGTCGAAACAAATAAACCGGGTGAGATTGTAATCGATGCGCATTGCCGGACAAATGTTCCCGGTATCTATGCGGCGGGCGATGTCTCGACTGTACCCTATAAACAGATAATCATAGCGATGGGAGAAGGGGCAAAAGCGGCTCTGTCTGCTTTTGAAGACCGTATGAGAGGTTTAATCGGTTAATATTTAGTATTTGCTATGAATGAAGGAGGTGCGCCAAAACACCTCCTTCATGATCTTTTGTGCCTAAATATCTACTTATTGCAAATTGATCTCATCCACAAACAAGAACGCCGGATTACCTGCACCTCCGTGCCATGACGGAAGTTTGCCGCTCTTGATGATGACTTCGACATAGCGGGCTTTTACCGGGGAGAAGGAGATTTCCTGCGGATAAAGGCCGTCTTTGTCGTTTTTACCTAAAGACGGGATTGTTTTGGATGCTACCTCCTTGAAGTTCTGTCCGTCGTCCGATACCTTTACGGTAACGCCTGCCGCCCCCATAATCCAGTCCCCTTTCACAACATTCGTGTTGAAAGAGACTTTGCTGAATTCAGTCGGTTCTTTCAGGTCGATAACGGCGTCCAAATCCTTGCCTTGGAATCCTAACCAGCGTCCGGTCTTGTAGTTGTCGTTGCCGCTCAGACCATCGGTCAGTTCCGGGCCTCCGTTGAAGTCATACCCTCTGCTGGGAGCTACTTTCAATGTGACCGGCTTAGCCGTCGCCTTGTTGAAGTCGATCTTTTCAGAGAAGATGCGGCTGTTTCCAGTCGGGCGGACAGCTACGGCTTTAACTTCTGCATTTTGCTTGATGCGGAGAGGGGCTTCGTATTTCGGGCTGGTTGCTGTCGGTTCGCTGCCGTCAAGCGTATAATGGATATCGGCGGTACCTTCGGTTTCGAGTGTCACGACGATTTCACCTTTGTCACCGTCGGTAGCGAAAGAGGCGCGAATGTCGAAGATATGTTTGGCGTAGTTGTAACCTAAGCGGTCGTAAAGTTCGGTCATACGAACCAAGCGCGGCAGGAACGCTTTGAAATCCTTCGGAGCGTTTGTCCATTGCACTTCTGCCAATGCATCCATACGCGGCAATACCATATATTCGACCTGGCTGAATGTCGGGATATATTCTGTCCAAAGGTTTGCCTGCACACCGGTTACATATTTCTGATACTCTTCCGGGATTCCGGCAGTCGGTTCGAATGAATAGACACGTTCCAACGGCAGGTAACCACCGATGGCAAGCGGGTCGTGTTCTGTGTCGGTTGACTGATAGTAGTCGAAATACAGGTAAGAGTTAGGCGTCATAATCACATTATGTTTTTGTTTGGCAGCTTCGATACCTCCGTCTACTCCGCGCCAGCTCATCACCGTTGCGTTCGGAGCCAGTCCGCCTTCCAGAATTTCGTCCCAACCAATGATATGGCGTCCTTTGCTTTCGACGAATTTCTCCATACGTGAAATGACATAGCTTTGCAGGTATTCTTCGGCCGTATGCTTGCTGTCTCCTTTGATGCCTTCCGCCTTGATGCGTGCCTGGCATTTCGGACAACTCTTCCAACGCACTTTCGGGCATTCGTCACCGCCTACGTGGATATATTCGGACGGGAAAAGGTCGATCACCTCGCCAAGCACGTCTTCAAGGAAGGTCATGGCTTTTTCATTACCGGCACAGATCACGTCGTCGGAAACCCCCCACTGTGTCCATACTTCATACGGTCCGCCAGTACAACCTAATTCAGGGTAGGTCGTGATGGCAGCCAGCTGGTGTCCCGGAAGGTCTATTTCGGGGATGATCGTAATGAAGCGTTCTTGAGCGTAAGCAATCACGTCGCGGATTTCATCTTGCGTGTAGAACATACCTTCGCCATACGGTTTACCGTCATATTTGCCGGAGTTACGGCCGATGACGGTTTCTTTGCGTTGCGCCCCGATCTTGGTCAGTTCCGGATATTTCTTGATCTCGATGCGCCATCCCTGGTCGTCTGTCAGGTGCCAGTGGAAACGGTTCATGTTGTGCAAGGCGAGCATATCGATGAACTTCTTGACCGAGTCGGTCGGGAAGAAATGGCGGGAAACATCGAGGTGCATACCGCGATAGGGGAAACGCGGATAGTCGTTGATGCAGATGGAAGGAAGTTCGACATCCATTCCTACGGCTACGGCGGGGATAGACTTGCGCAAGGTCTGTACGCCATAGAAAATGCCGGCGTTGGATGCTCCGGCGATCTCGATGCCGTTCTCGCTGACCAGCAGACGGTAGCCTTCCGGATGCTGGATGTCGGAAGCGATCGACAGATGAATGCCTCTGTCTGCGTTTCCGGCGATAACTTTCGGTTCATATCCCGTAGCCTCTTTGATATAGGAGGCAAGGAAACGGGCGGTCTGTTCCATTTCCGTATCACCTTCCTGATAGGAGATTGGGGTAGACGGTTTCAACAGGAACGGAGTGTTTCCACCTTGGGTTATCTCTTGCGGAAGCGGGATAACGGCATAGTCTCCTTGTGCTTTTTTACCATCCGAACAAGCCACGGCTCCGGCCAGGGCTGTCAGGATACATGCATACTTCGTTAGTTTGTTCATGCGTTTAAAATGTTATAAGTGAGAAAAATAATGATTCTTATTTAGTCCAGTAGTCCACGACGGTGACGGCAGAAGCCTTGTCTCCTAATACTTTCCCGAAAGCTTTATGCGCCGGGTGGACGAGGTAGGCGTCGCGGTCCGCATCTGAATGAAACGTCAGGAAGAAGCAGTGCGTCAATCCCTGTTGCAATCCTTCGGGACTGCAATCCGTCCCCCATTCGTACCCTTTGATCAGGTCTATCTGGGAAGGAAGTGCGCAGAAAGCATCTTCGACTTCTTTGATCTGTTGGGCGGATACTTCGGGTTTGAATCCGAACATGACAACGTGGCGAAGCATTTTCTCCTGCTTGGGAGCATTGCAGCAACAGAACATCAGGGCCGAGAATGCCAGGATTGTCAATGATGCGAAGATTGTCTTTTTCATGATGACCAGGATTAATTTATGATTATGCAAAGACAAAGATAAAGATAAATAGTAGACTCCCCTACAATATAACAGGCTTTTCTTTGATCGGACTACTATATTGTTTCTGTTTCATGCCGATGAAACTTTTGTTTCCCGTAGGTGAAAATAAATTTTCATGCAAGGGAAAATTTATTTTCACCCTATGGAAAAAAGTGAAACCTTTTGATCGGTCTTGAAAAAGTCCTGCACCTTTTTCACTGTAGTGCACTGTGTATAGGCATCGTGACAGTAGATGATCGCCTGTTTCTTTAAGGTCGCCTCTTCCAGCATTCGCACTTTCTCGTTGTAGGATACGACGGGACAAGTGTCGTATGCGGAGATCCAGAGAGGTGAAACACTTGCCGCCAACGGGATGACATCGCCTGCGAAGACGTATGTGCGCTCAGGTGTCGTGATGTAAGGTGCGATTTGTCCCGGTGTATGTCCGTCGAACAGCCGTAGGTCGATACCGGGGCAAAGATTCGTGTTGCTTTCGATGAGGCGGAGCTTGCCGCTGTCGTAGGTGGCTTGCATATTCTCGATGAAATAGGAGTCGGCTTCGAGCGCATTCGGATGAAGAAAATTCTCCCATTGGGTGCGGCTAACCCAGTGGGTGGCATTCGGAAAGGCCATTTTAAAGAGAGGCTTTCCGTCCGGTTGCTCTTCTTTTTGTGTCGTATATCCGCAATGGTCGAAGTGAAGATGCGTGAGTATGATATCCGTAATCTCCTCACAGGCAACGCCTCGTCTTTGAAGTTCTTCCTTCAGATCGACGAGGTCGAAGAAGTTGTAATAGCTGAGTTGTTTCAGATGTTTGTTGCCCGCCCCGTTGTCAACAAGTACGATCTTTCCGTTCCCGTCGCGCACCAATAGAGTGCGCATGGCCAAGATGCATCCATTTTGTTCATCGCTTGGATAACGGCGGCTCCAAGCGGTCTTGGGAATCGCACCGAACATGGCGCCTCCGTCTGCATGGAAAAAGCCCGTGTCTATAAGTTGAATATCCATAAATTATGCTTTTTCCAACAAAGATAGGGAAGTTTTTTCTTTCAAACCCATGCGAAGGGTAAATGAAATTGTGTACATTTGCAGGCAAAATCTGAGTGATGCGAAAAGTTCATTTAATCTCCGTAACCGAGCCTCTGTTGTTTGACTTAGCCCTGGCTATTCACCAAAAAGGATATGAAGTAAGCGTATCCGGTGTCGGACTGGCTGATACGACTCTTGCCAGACTGGAAAAAGAGGGGTGTACTTGTCATGGGGACGGATGGTTTCCGGAGAGATTAACTAAAGATATACATTTTGTGGTATTAGGGGCCGCAGTCCGGCAGGATAACCCCGAATTGATACGAGCAAAGGAACTGGGATTATTAGTGCTTTCGATACCTGAATTCATATTTCAGCGGACGAAAGAGAAGACGCGGGTTGTTGTTGCCGGCAGTCGGGGAAAGAAGACGATCATCTCGATGATTGTTTGTGCCCTGAGGCGGCAGAAACTTGCGTTCGACTATGCGTTGACCAGCGAAGTTCCCTTGTTGCCTGATCGTGTACATCTGAGCTACGAAGCCCGGATCGCGATTATCGAGGGTGACGAGCATGTCACGTCCGCTTTGGAGAAACGGTTCCAGCTTGAATTCTATCGTCCGCATATTGCTATTCTGACCAATCTGATGTGGACTTCCGCGACTGACCATGCCACGCCGGAGGCCTATCACACGACTTTCCGTACGTTCGCCTCTTCCATCGAGCGCGGGGGAAAGCTGATCTATTTCGACGGCGATCCTGTTGTCAAACAGCTTGCCCAGGGAGTACGCGAGGATATAACGGCTATGCCCTACGATCAACATGTCGTGGTCGAGAAAGAAGGAAAGACTTATTTGCAGACTCGCTACGGGGATTTTCCTATCTATATTCCGGACCGTTTCTTCTTGATCAACTTGAATGCTGCCCGCCTGGCCTGCCGCCAGTTAGGTGTAAAAGATGCGGATTTTTATCAGGCATTATCCGAATATAGTGTATCTTTGCTCCCATGATTATAGCGAGACAAAAAAGAAAGGAAAATATAGCCGAATATTTGTTGTACATGTGGCAGGTGGAAGACCTGATACGTGCCAATAATTTCGATATGGACTCGATTCGCCGCACGATCGTGGAACGTTACGACCAGCCGGACGATGTAAAGGAAGAGATTGCCAAATGGTATGAGGAACTGATCGAGATGATGCGTTCCGAAGGGGTGAAGGAAAAAGGACATATCCAGCTGAATAAGAATGTGATTATTGCTCTGACCGACCTGCACCTCCGCCTTCTGAAATCGTCGAAGGAAATGGTGTACGGGGCGGCTTATTATAAAACACTCCCCTTTATCGTCCAGCTCCGTGCCAAATCGGGTGGCGAGGACTTGCCTGAGTTGGAGACTTGCTTCAATGCTATTTACGGTTTCCTGATGCTGAAGATGCAAGGAAAGGAAATCAGCCCCGAAACGATGGAGGGGATCAAACAGATCAGTTCGTTCCTGGCGCTTCTGGCCGAGAAATATCGTGAAGATATGAATGGGGAACTGAAATTAGAAGAATAAGACAAGATGAAAACAATTTTAGTAACAGGAGCTAACGGCCAACTGGGCAATTCGATCCGGCAGTTGGCTGCCGGATATCCGCAATATGCGTTTGTGTTTACGGATGTGGATACACTCGATATTTGTGACGCTCAGGCTGTGGATGCTTTTGTCAAGGAGAAGCAAGCCGATTATATCATCAATTGTGCTGCCTATACGGCTGTGGATAAGGCGGAAGATGACGAAGCTCTTTGTTTCCGTATCAATCGGGATGCCGTTCGGAACTTAGGAGAGGCGGCGCGTATGGCTGGGGCGAGGGTGATCCATGTTTCTACCGACTATGTATTCGACGGTACGAATCATTTGCCTTATGTGGAAACGGACGCGACTTGTCCGGCTTCTGCCTACGGGCGTACGAAACTTGCCGGTGAACAGGCTTTGCAGGAGGTTTGCCCGGATGCGGTAATCATCCGTACGGCATGGCTGTACTCCGAGTTCGGTAATAATTTTGTCAAGACGATGTTGCGTCTGGGAAATGAGCGGGAGCAGTTGTCTGTCGTGTTCGACCAGATTGGTTCGCCGACGTATGCCGGTGACCTGGCGGCTACCATTTTAGCGGTGTTGGTGCAGGCGGAGGCGGGTGCTTTTGTTCCCGGTATCTATCATTATTCCAACGAAGGAGTTTGCAGCTGGTATGATTTCGCCGTGAAGATTATGGAGTTGGGCGATGCGCCCTGCCATGTTCTCCCGATCGAGTCCAAAGATTATCCTGCGAAGGCTGCCCGTCCGCATTTCAGCGTCCTGAACAAGACTAAGATTAAAACGATCTATACAATCAGCATACCCCATTGGGAAGCGAGTCTGCGTGAATGTATGAAAAGAATAACAAAATAAGATAAATAACAATGAGTCAGTATTCAGAAGAGATTGAGAGAAGAAGAACGTTTGCTATTATCAGCCACCCGGATGCCGGTAAGACGACCCTTACCGAAAAACTGTTGCTCTTTGGGGGGGCCATTCATGTGGCAGGTGCCGTAAAGTCTAACAAGATCAAGAAGACAGCTACCTCCGACTGGATGGAAATTGAAAAGCAGCGTGGAATCTCCGTCGCAACCTCCGTGATGGCTTTCGACTATTCCGGTCATAAAATCAATATCCTCGATACTCCTGGCCACCAGGACTTCGCCGAAGATACGTTCCGTACGCTGACGGCTGTGGATAGCGTTATTATCGTGATCGATACCGCAAAAGGTGTGGAAGCCCAGACCCGTAAGTTGATGGAAGTCTGCCGTATGCGTAAGACTCCCGTGATCGTGTTTGTCAATAAGATGGACCGCGACGGTAAGGACCCGTTCGATTTGCTGGACGAGATCGAAGAGGAGCTGCATATCAATGTGCGCCCGCTGAGCTGGCCGATCGACATGGGACAGCGGTTCCGTGGCGTCTATAATATATATGAACAGAAACTGAATCTCTATACTCCGAGCAAGCAATATGTGACGGAGAATGTGGAATTTAAGGATATCAACAGCCCGGAACTTGAAAACTATATCGATGCCGGACAGGCAGAAAAGCTCCGTTCCGATATCGAACTGATAGAAGGGGTTTATCCTGAATTCGATGTCGATACTTATCTGAAAGGAGATATTGCTCCCGTGTTTTTTGGTTCTGCCTTGAATAACTTCGGGGTAAAAGAGTTGCTGGATTGCTTTATCAATATCGCTCCTTCTCCCCGTCCTGTATCGGCTGTGGAACGGGTGGTCGATCCGGAAGAGGATGCTTTCTCTGGCTTCGTTTTCAAGATCCATGCCAATATGGACCCTAACCATCGCAGTTGTATTGCTTTCGTGAAGATTTGTTCCGGACGTTTCGAACGTAATGCCAACTACAAGCATGTCCGTTTCGGAAAGATGATGCGTTTCAGCAGTCCTACAGCTTTCATGGCGCAGAAGAAGGAAGTGGTGGACGAGGCTTTTGCCGGCGATATCATCGGTTTGCCTGATACCGGAAACTTGGTGAAGAACTTCACTTTAAAGGATTACCGAGCTTCTCTCCTGAAATGTTCAAATATATCGAGAATGCCGACCCGATGAAGGCCAAGCAGCTGAACAAGGGTATCGAACAGTTGATGGATGAAGGTGTCGCCCAGCTCTTTACCAACCAATTCAATGGACGTAAGATTATCGGTACGGTCGGACAGTTGCAGTTCGAAGTGATTCAGTACCGCTTACTTCACGAATATGGTGCACAGTGGGAACCGATCAGCCTCTATAAGGCTTGCTGGATAGAAAGCGACAATACTGCCGCTCTTGAAAACTTCAAACGCCGTAAAGCCCAGTATATGGCTCTCGATAAGGAGGGACGCGATGTCTATCTGGCCGATTCCGGTTATGTACTGATGATGGCGCAACAGGATTTCCCGGATATCAAGTTCCACTTCACGTCGGAGTTCTGATAAGGTTTATAATCTACAAGTTTATATAAAGTAAAATGAAGAAGTTATTTGTTTCATGCATGATTGCCTTTATGGCGATTTGCTCGGTTGGTGCACAGGAGGTGTATATCGGCGGCGGTTTTACAGTCGGTAGTACAGATGATGAGTTTGTTTTCCAGATTTCACCGGAAGTAGGATGTCACTTGACTGACCAATGGGCTGTGGGTGGTGAAATCGGTTATATGCATTACGATAATTATAACCGTTTCCAGTTTGCTCCGTATGCTCGCTACACGTTTTATAAGACGGGTATTGTGGGGTTGTTTGTCGATGGGACGGTTGGGATTGCCGCTGGTGACGGTGATACTGGTTTCCGGTTGGGATTGCGTCCGGGACTTTCTTTGAAAGCGACGGAACATCTATCTTTTGTCACTAAAGTCGGATTTCTTGGTTATAGCGATTCGTATAACGGAACTTCTGATTTTGCAGGTGTGAACTTCGACACGGAAAATATCAGTATCGGTTTCCATTATAATTTTTGACAGGAAGTATCCTGATGAGAGGGAAGGAATCGGAAAGGGCGGAAGACGGCTTTTCCGGTTCCTTTTCTTTTAGGTGTAAGTCATAAGATCCGTTTAATCTCCTCCAAGTTTCCTACCGTGTAAGTCGGTGTAAACCCTTTTGTCGGCAGTCCTTCCGGGTTCAGCCACAGTTGGTCGATTTTAGAGTTATAGGCACCGATGATATCCGCTTCCCAACTGTCGCCGATCATCAGGCTTTCGCTCCGGCGAGAGTTGGTGTTTTTAAGGGCGAAATCGAAAATGCCTTTATGAGGTTTCTGGATGCAGGCGTCTTCGGAAAGGATCATCTTTTCGAAATAGGGGGCCAGGCCCGAATTGCTGAGCTTTTTGAACTGGACTTCCCGGAAACCGTTGGATAGGATATACATGCGATAGGAGGGACGCAGGTATTCCAATAGCTCGATTGCGCCCGGCACCAAGCGTGTCTTACGGGTTGTCCGTTGCAGGAAGTCGTTGTTGATCTCCAGTACCGATTTTGTGTCTTCTATCCCTAAAGGGCGGAGCATATAGCGAAAACGTTCGATGATCAATGTCTGGCGGTCTATTTCATTGTTGCGGTACTGTTCCCATAGCAGGTTGTTGTGCGGCCAGTAGATATCGAAGAAAGCCTCGAAGGAGGCATAATACCGGTCAAAGTGGTGAGCGGTATATACTTCTTCGAGGCATTCCTTATTATTATGGTACGTGTCCCAAAGGGTATCGTCCAAATCAATAAAAAGACTTTTGTATTTCATTATCCTACTTCAATCACCAAATACTTGCCAAGGCTCCAGAATGCTTTTTCGTCTGTGATTTTCAATGTCATATTGCCGTCTTCGTCCTTTACAAATTCATAAGAACCTTCCGGGTGATTGGATTTCAGTTTTGCTTTACCTGCGAACAATGGGATTTCCTTCACTTCGCGGATATCTATAGAGATGAAATAATCTTTGTTGAAGCCGCTCTGCAATACTTTGGATTTAGCAAATAAGCCACCTCCGGAAAGGATCTTCTGGTCTTTCAGCTCTTTTGCCGTACCGAAGCAATAATAAGCAGTATGAAGTTTCTTGTCCTGTTCCTGCAACTTTTCGGATTGGGCCGCAGTTGTAGTTGACAAGTCTTCCACGTCTTCATTCAAAGAAGCAACCATTTCATCCAATTCCTGGATGCGAACATTCTTCTTAGCCAGATCTTCCTGTAGCGTGACAATCATATTGGCTTTCTGGTCAAGTTCGGAAGAAAGGCGGCTGATTGTTTTTCGCAAGGCGGAAGACTGGATTCCGCTCTTTTTCAGTTTCTCTTCCAGTTCGCTGATCTGCTGTTTGTTCTTTTTCAGTGTTTCGCTGATCAACTGCATATTTTCTTTGATCTGTTCGCGGCTACTCTTATTCAGATCTCCTTTTTGCTGCTGTATGTTGAGATAATTTTCTGCATCACGGATAGACTGGATATCAGCCTCTACGTCATTGAGGGTACCGAGAATTTCATCCATCTCGGCATTGCTTTTAGTGTTTTCGATTCTCAGAGAGTCGTTTTCTGCTTTCAGCTTCTTATATTCTGCTGAATTCTGTCCGCAGGAGGCCAGCATGGCTGTGCAAATCGTTGTTGCAATTAATACTTTCTTCATGTTCTTTCTGTTGTTACGTTAAACTTCTGTTCCTGTCTCTGTCTCTTTGTCCTTTTTATCTTTTAAGCCTGCTAATACGATAACAATTTCACCTTTTGGTTCGTTCACGGTGAAATGGGCGATCACTTCTTCCAGCGTGCCGCGTACGGTTTCTTCGTGTATCTTCGATATTTCACGTGAAACGGAAACCGGGCGGTCATTTCCGAAAAACTCGGCTAATTGAGTCAATGTTTTGACCAGCCGGAAAGGCGACTCATAGAAAATGATAGTGCGATATTCCGTCGAGAGTTCTTTCAGGCGCGTCTGTCTGCCCTTCTTCTGGGGAAGAAAGCCTTCAAAACAAAATTTCTCGTTAGGCAACCCTGAAGCAACTAATGCCGGGA